>Ga0114957_1000333_pt1 | contig 63542 bp, 60 predicted proteins | sample BantaG_FD_87175 | JGI IMG/M metagenome (GOLD analysis project Ga0114957, IMG submission 87175) | Marine algal microbial communities from Bantry Bay, Ireland - BantryBay_4 metaG | ecosystem: Host-associated > Algae > Red algae > Unclassified | place: Bantry Bay, Ireland | collected 2014-11-21 | reverse complement strand
GGATGGACAGCAGGCATGCCGATACATTAGTTGCATTCGCAAATGCAACTGGTGGACAGCTCTTATTAGGTGTCGAAGATGATAGAACGATTTCTGGTTATACTCTGTCTAATGAATTAAAGTCTCAAATTGAGGGTGTGGCAAGAAATTGTGATCCACCTGTCAATATTGAACTTCAAGAAGTACAAATGGATAATGGTGTAGCTGTTACTGTTATTTCTATTCCGCCGTCTGGACAAGGACCATATCGCAGCACTAACGGCTTTTAGCTGAGGCAAGGAGCTTCATCGGTAAAAATGAGAACAGATGATATTAGGGAGTACATGAGATCAAGAGATCAATTAGCTTTTGATGACTGGGTACTCGCGACTCATGCATGGCAGATGTGATCAATAAGACTTAGTCAGTCAGTATAAATCACTCTTACCCACAGCAGCCCAGAGTATTGATCAAAAGCAACTATTGAAAAATCTCAATGCAATTAAAGATCAAGATGGAGTTCTAAGAGCTACCTATGCTGGGGTATTATTATTCTCAGCAGAAGCATCGTTACATATTCCACAAGCTAAAATTCAATGCGTTTGTTTTGAGGGTATAACCAAGGTGAACATAATTGACAGGTCAACCCTTGAAAAAGTTTTAATATCCAATATCAATGATGCCATACTCTTTTTGAAAAAACATTTGAATAATGCGAGACAGATCAAAGGTAGCATCGGAACAGATATACTTGAAATACCTGAAATCGCTTTGCGTGAAATTATTGTTAATGCAGTCATTCATAGAGATTACAACATTACAGGTGCACATGTGATGGTTGAAATATTTGATGATCGTGTAGAGATAAGCTCACCTGGAGGATTGCCATCTGGGATGAGTTCTACAGATCTTGGTGAACGTAGCTTAGCGAGAAACACTAGACTTGCAGACATGATGCTGCGTACACCCTTTATGGAAAGATTAGGGACAGGCATCCCAAGGATTGAAGCTGCCTTACAAGAAGTCAATCTTCCAGTCCCCAGCTATGCAAGCAATAATTTTTTCACAGTAACTATCGAACGATCTACCCCGCAAGTCACCCCGCAAGTCACCCCGCAAGTCGAAAAACTCGTTCATGCCTTACAAGGAGAGATGACATCTGGAGAACTAAGAACGATTATGGATTATAAAGATCGAGAGTATTTTAGAAAAAATATACTGCAAATAGCTATTAATCAAGGACTTGTAGAATTAACGGTCCCTGATAAACCAAAGAGTAGACATCAAAAATATCGATTGACGGTTTTAGGTCATCAGTTTAAAACGACACACAATGCATAACATCAAATTGATCTACACCCCGCAAGTGATGTTAGTCACCCCGCAAGTTAACATGCAAGATGCCATGCAAGTCGAAAAGCTGATTATGGCCATAGATGGACCTCTGAGTTTATAGAGGATTATTCATATTTCTTCTACATATACCATCAATATTTACAAATAGCAAAGGGTCTAGAAACAGATTCTAGTTTGCTAGATTCATTGATAGAATGGTCCAAAGAACATGTTCCTATCAGTTCTTAAAAGAAGCCCTCTATTGATATGGAAAGGGTTAAGATGGCTGCGGATCAAAAGATAAGAGTCATGCCTGGTAGGCGTTGGCAAGTATTTCAGCGCGATGGTTGGAAATGTCTCGCTTGTGGCAAATCATCTCATGATGGTGTAATTTTACATGTGGATCACATTATTCCTCGATCAAAAGGTGGACCAGACACGTTTGAAAATTTACAGACGCTGTGCTGGGAGTGTAATATTGGCCGGAGTAATAGGGATGATACGGATTTGAGAGAAAATTAAACTAAAACCAAGAAGAAAAAAATATGAATTAGATCTTATTGGAGAGATTAGAAAATCAAGATATTTCAAGATTGTAATTCTATAAAAATTTTTATATCTTGTTAGCAAAGAGACATTTCCACCGTTTAGAATTTATTTTTATTGGGCTAGTATAAATCCTAATTAGAAAATTAATGGTAACCTAGTTTAATACACAAATTCATGTATTAATGACTCGAAGAGTACAACTGATCATCTTTATTTTTACTTTATGTATCCTTTCAAAAGATGTCTCTTGTCAATACGTCTATAAGACTCCTTCAGGCTCTAGATACCATTTAGCCTCGTGTTCTTCTGTGAAAAATGTTTCAAAGAGAATAACAATTAAGCAAGCAACAAGTCAATATGGTTTATCATCATGCAAACGTTGTAAGCCACCATCTTCTGGAAATCAGCTATATACAAAATCTTCCAAAAACAAAGCAGTTGGTAAATGTACATCGGTTATTTGTTCAGGTTGGGCTAAAACTAAAAATAGACAATGTTCAAGATCTACTAAAATGTGCAACGGGTATTGTTTTCAACATCAACCAAAAGAGGAATGAAAACATACTGCTTAGCCTTTCTATCCATGTTCATCGTCAACAACCTAAATGCTCAACTAAATATAGTTAGCTGGAACATTAAAGACTTTGGCAAATCCAGAGATGATTTAGAAATAGAAATGATTGCTAATATAGTTCGTGACGCAGATATTATTGCTATTCAAGAAGTTGTTGCCAAAGATCCTGGAGGTGCTAAGGCTGTTGCAAGACTCGCTGATGAATTGAATAGAAAAGGAGCAAACTGGTCATATGCAATAAGCGACCCGACTAAAAGCCCAAGTAGCCATAAATGTGAAAGATATGCCTTTCTATGGAAGGAGCATAAGGCAATACTAAAGTCTAAGGCTAGGCTAATCTCCAATCTTGAGCAATATGTTGACCGAGAACCTTACTATGCTGTATTTGACATTGATGGAAAGGAACTAAATATCCTAAACTTTCATAGCTGCAAGTATAACGAGAATCCAGATGAAGAGATCAATTACATTTATCAAATTCTAAGTGCCAATCCACAGCCAAATTGGGTGCTTGCTGGCGATTTTAATTTGACCGAAGATCATGAAGTGTTTAATCAGTATTATGATCATGGATTTGATGTAGCTCTAGATGATCAAGCTACAACATTAAAAATGAAGTGTGCATCTGGGAATTACCTTAACCACGCTATAGACAATATATATTACAAACTATCTGATTTTGAAGTCTATAAGTCTGGTGTCTTAGATTTTATTGATAGTTGCAAGTCTGTACCCATTAAGAGAACAAGTATATCTGATCATTTACCAGTAATTGCAAAATTGAACTAAAAATCGCTATGGAATTGTATATAATTTTACTGTTGAAGTATCTAATGTTGTTCTTTTCTGAAGATCAATGTGAAATTGAAACTATATATGGTGTTAAGAATTTGTATTCAATTGAAAAATTGATGATAGATGGCCAAATCTATGATGGATCTGACGTTAAAGCTCTACAAAAAATGAGTTTAGACCAGGGTTTATATGAGGTCAGTGTCACAAAAAAGGATCAAGACATGTATGAAGTAGATTATGAAAATTTAATTATTGAAACAAGATATTGCTATGAGTATTCATACTCTCAAGATGCTATTATAAAATGGAATGGATATGGTGGGACACTAATATTTATGGATTGATAGATGAAAATAATACTTCAAATACTAATGTTGTTTGTAACTAATCATCTTCAGGCACAGCTGTTAAGTGTGTCAGATGCAAACATTTTTCTATCAAGAATAATTAATGAAGAATTGGAATTAGAGGACAACATATTCGGAGGTCAAAAAAAAATAGATATTTCAGTAAACAATAACCACAATCTTGTTTTAAGATATATTTGGGAGGATAATGAAGGTGTGATTTTTCCTGACTTTTGGAATACTGACATTAATTATAATGAGTATGAGATAGATATTAAAGAAATTAAAAGTATTGAAAAATATAAAAATGGTAATGTCTACAGTGTTATTGTAAAATGTAAAGATGAATCAAAAAATTGCGTATCTGTCAATGAAGAAGCTTTATTGAGTAATTACTCAATTGGATTCTGTGATAGACCTAATGCACTTAATCATTTTGATTTTGTCAATCTTTTCTACTCAGATAACATGAAGTCCAGAGACATTGCATATAATGGCCTTAGATATAGTATGAATGAGGTACTGCGTACTATTAATAAAAATGACTTGGAAAATCCATTTAGCAGTAATAATAATTCGGATACCAAGAATAGAAAGGTAGTAGTTAATCTTGGAGAATCAGGAGGTGTATCTACTCTTATTGCAGAAATAGGCAATCAGGAATTAGAATTTATTCTAGATAGTGGAGCATCTGACGTATCTCTACCCAGAACAGTTGAAAGTATTTTACTTGATAGCAACACAATAACTAAAGATGATTACTTGGAGCCAGGATTATATATGATTGCAGATGGATCTGTTAAAATTTCAAATAGGTTTACAGTACCATTTATTTCAGTAAACGGTATCAAGGTTTCAAATGTCAGATGTCATGTTAATGATTCTGAAGATGTGCTGCTCTTGGGTAAATCATTTTTAAATAGATTTAAAAACTGGACAATTGATAACGAATTTCATCAACTAATTCTTGAATATTAAATTATGGGACTATTTCACAATCCAATTGATGGGCCTAGGTCACAAAGTCAGGTACTTGGTTTAGTCCTATATGGATTACTTGCAATAATTAGTACATGGGCCACAGGTCAATCTTTGAGTCTAACTTTTGATTTTCCAATTGGCATAGCTTATTTGGTTGGTGCATCTATCGTACTAATAATGGCTGCAATGATGAATATCATAAAATCAGGATTCGAAGAACGAAATCTTGCACAACTTATAATTGGCATTATAGTATTTTTGGTCGTATGGGTTATAAGTTTAGGTACGAATACTCATAATTTTTATCTTAAAGGTTCTCTTAAAGATATACAAGAAGAGGAGTTAAAAACAATTCAAACAGAATTAGAAGGTATTAGATCTGAGAGTGAAAGTCTTATTAATTCGGCTTCTACTGATTTAAGAGTACAAATCAGTACTGCAATAAATAACTATAAGAAAGAAGTAACTAACGAGAAGAATCCTGGGCACGGAGAAAAGGCTGACTCACTAAAATTAATAGTTGAGAAGTTACTTCCTGGTGCCCAATTTAAATTACCGACTGGTAAAGGTTGGTATAGCTCACTAAGTGATAGAATAAGGCTAGCTGAATTGATGGCAGGTCAAATGACTCAGACCATGGATGATAAGATCAATTCACTACTTGTTAAGAATGCTGATATTGAAGAATTGTTAATGGATAAAGACTTTGAAAAGTATAACTCTTCTATATCTAATCATCTGTCTGCTTTCTTCGATAAATCTATAAATCAGAATAGGCAAATCATATCGAAGTCTTGGCAATTCTACAATGTTTTAGTTGATCAGGTTAAGAATATAATATCTGGTAATATTATTCCTAAAGATCAAGTGAAAATAAGGAATCCAAATATTCCAGAAACCCCAGGAAGTATCGATCTAGAACATATAAGCAATACTTATGAATACGTGTCATCAAAACGAGGATTCGCAACAAGCGAATTTTTATGGTCGTTTCTTTTAGCACTAGGTGTAGACTTAGGTGCTTTTGCAATATTTTATTTTATGGTATTAAAAAATGATTAAATAATGATAGACGACAACGATAAATGGAAAATAGATAAGATTCCAGAAGAAAATTTAGAGTCAATTGAAATAAATTCGAACGAATATAATAACGCTGAAGAATCTATGAAGTCTAATATTACTGACATAAGAGAGATAAGTATTAACTCCATTAGCGGGCCTGCAATTATGTTTGTTGGCCCTAAAGAATCAGGAAAAACAACTGCTTTACTTCGTCTTGCTCGCCATATAATACAGGAAGAGAATTGCATAGTAGACGTAAATAGAAATTTTAGAGCAGATGAAGATTATAAGAAATCGATTAATTTTTTCTTAGATTCTTTACAAAACAATGATTGGGCACCAAAGAGGAATGCAGCGGTAGATTTTTTATGTGTAAATGTTACGCAAAATGCAAAACAAATATGTCAATTTATTGAAGCTCCTGGGGAGCATTTCTACGATTATAGTAACCCACATGAGGAAACATTTGCACCTTATCTTTCCCAATTATTCAGCAATCGTAATATGAATAAAACATTAGTTTTCTTTTTTTGGGATGGAATGCTTCTGGGCCAGAACCCAGCAGCCTACTCACTAAGACTCTGCAAAATTCTGAGAAAACTGGATAATAAGTTTGATGATGTAGTTATAGTTTACAATCAAATAGACAAAAACCCAGAGATGTACACAGGTGTAATGCCAAATCTAAAGTCAGTAAAAGACAAACTTTTCTCAGATAATAATTATAGTACATTTTTTAATACACTAAAAAGTTTAAAGTTACAAACACAGTATGTAGCTTTCTCAAGTGGAGACTTCCAGAAATTGGCTGATGGAAGGATGAGATATGTTGAATCAATACGAGATTTTCCCGTATCACTTTGGAAAGCTATTAAATTTTCAATCACTTCAAGTTTTACAAATAAGACTAGAAGAAAGCATTAATAAGACATGATTGATATTAATGTATTTTTTTTTGGTTCCCCTGGCGATGGATATGAAGCATTTCCTAATAAGTATAAAGATATAGTATCAAGCTTATCTTCATCTGGCAATATCGCAGGAAGTGTTGATTCTAAGTATTTAAAGAACAACAATTATACATTAGCTTACTATATTATCCACGGACTTCTTAGTCCTGGAGATCATAGTATTCGAGGAGGTAGTCCCTTTGGAATTGGCATCAAGCTAGATGGAATAGAGTTGTCCTCAGAAGGTATAAATAAATTATTTTCATTTCTTGAAGAAGCAGTAAATCGAGGACTTCATCAGCCTTCAGTTGGTATTTTTAGACAGGAAAATGATAAATCAATTAAACGATATTCTATAAAGAATTTTCATCAAAAAGAAAAGGAATTAGAAGTCATGATAGATAGGTTCATGGATAATTTTAGAGCGGAATTCAATAAACATATTATAGACATTACAAATTCAAGCCCTTTTAGTATAGAATTAAACCCTGAAATTCTTAGACAAAATATAAAAGTAGTTGATAAGAATAAGGGGGAAATGGTACATAACCCAATAAATAAAGTAGCTCCAACAAAAGTCCGAGAAAATACTCAAGACAAAAATTATCTCACTTTAATGTCAATGAGAAAATTTATGTTTAGATGGTTAATGGCACTAACATTACTTCTTATTGGTTCGCTTGGGTGTCTTGTTTATCAATTTATGGAAATAAAAGAACTGAAGGCATCTATAACATCAGATAAGGTTTCATTAGAGAATATTAAAAAGGAAACCAACCGAATTAAAAGTGATATAGTACCGCAAGGAGATGCATATACAAATGTAGATTCTGATGGAGGAGTGAGTAAATATTACTTAAATATTGATGCAATAAAGTCTAAAGCTCACAATAGAAAAATTGATAAAGTAGATGATTTATTAGAATTTATTTCTGGTGTTTTACTTGAAAATTCCAAGAATATTAAGTCAATCTATAATACTAAAACGTCACTTATTAAAGCTATTAAGGAGTATAATAGCAAAGACATAAATAACCTATCTAACATGGTCAATAATAAAGGAATAGATACAACGATAGATAAGCTATTAGATACTGTTGGAGATAATTTTCTGATCTACCAAAAATAAATTTATGCACGTATGTGGTAAAAGTAAGTGCCCTAATAGGGTTTCAATTGGTAGTAAAGATGATTCTGATTCCATCAGTATGGTCTGTGTCGAATGTGAAAGGCTCTACTATTCATCTGAAGAAAAGACGTTAAAAGGGCTTGGGGTATTAAAGTTATTTGCAATTTTAGTTCTCTTAGCTATTGCTTCATATTTTTTGGTCCCGCAGATAATTGAATATGTAAAAGCTAAATCAGAATTAAAGGAAGATGAGGAATCAGAAAAGACACCGCCAAAAGATGATGAAGTAGATATTATAAAATTAGAAGATTCTGAATCAAAAGATTCAGGCACTATAGCTTACCCTGGAGCTGTTGTAAACAATAAAAATGTGATTGATATTCTACAGGGATTCTATTCTAGTGGCGATAGGAAAGATGTTGATAAGCAATTGTCATTCATGAACTTTGACTTAGATAAATATTATAGTACTGGCTACATAAGTAGGACAGACATAGAAAAGAGTGCAAACAAATATTATGATAGCATTATAGAAAACTCAGCAACAACACTAAATACTACCTCAGTTACACTAGTGAATGTTAAACCATATTATAGTTCTGAATTAGATTCTATTTATACATATGAATATTCGATAGACTATGATTTTGAAACCAAGAAGAAAAAATCATATTTACAAATAGATTTGGTAGCAAAATTTGTTTCGATAAATGGCGAACCGAAAATTAAATATATAGAAGAGATTAGTAGAAATGTAATATCAGAGGAACTTAAGAAAGATAAAATTGAAGATGACCCACCTATAATTGATGATGAATTTTCTCAGTCTACTAAATGGTATTTCGACAATGATGGAGATGGCTTTGGAGTAGATAATGATTTCTCTTTCAAAAAGAACGAGAAATATTCAGCTAAAAAAGCTGGTGACTGTGATGATTATTCTTATACTATTAATCCATTAATAATCGAAAAATGCGATAACATTGACAATAACTGTGATGGCCGTATAGATGAAGGCTGCCAATCCCAAAGTGATAATAAAGAAATAAGAAACAGCTCTAAATTAGTACCTGGAAAGGACTCTGACAACGACGGCTTCACTGATGCTGTAGATAAGTGTCCTAAAAGGAAAGGTTCTGAGGTCGGGTGTCCTATAGTTGTTATAAATGGGGACTCAGAAATCACTATAGGAAACAGTATTAAATGGACTATAGATACACCCTATTTCTCAAATGATATATATAACTGGGAATCATCTGATAAAGTTGGGTTTATCGGTAAGAACTCTAAAGAAGTCAACCTTGATTTTAAGACAATTGGCAAATTCCCAATAGTCGCTACAGTTAAAAATGATAGCCAAAATTATTTTGAAAGTAAAGAGAAGATAATTTATGTAAGAGCCGATATAAAAAAAGTGCAAAAATGGTTTGATCAATTGATTGAGTATGGCAATTTTGCTGGTCTTCAAGATGGTTCAGCTAAGCTCTCTGACACATTCAATAAGAACGCATTAAATGCAGAAGAAAAATTAATGGAACTAGTGGCGAATGAGGACGCAAAGGCGGTAAAGAACATGCTTATATCATCGAATCTAGGTAAATTAATAAGATCTTTGAAAAATCCGAAATTAAGTAGTGAAAGTAAAATAGTTGACTTTAAAATAAATGAATTTGAGTATGATGAAGACAGCGGATTGATTAATAAGATACACTACACACAGTGAAATATATAAGTACAATTTTATTCATATTATTTTTTCATCAGGCTACTTTACAAGGCCAGGACTTCAAGCAAACGTTAACTGTCGAGGAATTAGAATTGTTTAAAGAAGACCTTCAATTTAAATATAGGTTGTTTTACGAAAGTGTATTATCTATTATTAATGATGATTTTGATATTCAAACTAAATACAATTCTCGTTCTGTACTCATAGATATATTTTCAACTACAAAGTCTACAGTTGCTGATTATCTAGATTACGCTTCAGTTAAAACTCTACCTATCACAAAATACTCCTATGAACTATTTGAACTTGAGAATCGGCTTCCGCTTTACTACAAAAAATTTAAGCTAAGTGACAGTATGTATGTTGAATCATCAACAAAATCCATTAATGAAGAATTCATAGACCTACCAGCAGATCAGCGTAATCAAAAAATGTTTCAAGTCTATAAAGGAAAATTATTTTTTATTGAGCGAATTATTGATTCAAAGATAGAGGGCGAAAGATTTGATTTTGGTCAAAAAGAAGACTTAAAATATGTTTCTTTCCGCATCATTCACAATGAAGATAATGAATATGAAGTAGAAATAGAATCAATCGATTTTGTGCAGAGAAATAACTCAGCTTATGATTATGATAAAATCAAAAACGAAGTACTAGATTCATCAAAACCTTGGACTGATGTAGCCCAGAAAGAATATCTTTCTTCAATCAAGGACGAAGCCTTTGACAAAGGGATTATAATTAAATTACCTGATGATATTGTCCCTAGCCTAGCAATTAATCCCGACATATTAGCTTTAGCGACGGAAGTCAATTTACTTAAACCTGTAAAATTAAAAGTTTGGGATTATGTCATACCTGGTATAGGACATTTAAAATTTGACGATCCTAAAGCGGCATCTGTATATGGTGCAACATTCTTAGGTACATTAGGAGCAGGTGTTTTCTACAGATGGAACTCAACAAAATTCTACAATATGGCCGATGAACTTGAATTAGAAATGAATATTGGCCAATCTGACTTATACAATTCTAGAGGAGATAGAGAAATTACTAGGTCTAATGTAAGCTTTATTGCGGCAGGGTCTATTGCCTTTATCAATCTTTTTCATATTGGTATACGGAGTAGTAAAAAACGAAAATTATTAGAAGAAGCTCAAGGATTAAGTTCTTTAGAGTTAAAGCTTGGTGGCAATCAGTATGCTTCACTTATATTTAAGTTTTAGGGGCTATGCTGATTAAAAAGAATTTTGAAAGAGTTTTAAAAATGGTGATGGCCATTATGTTTCTTTCTTGTTTGTTAGATTGGGACTATTTCTACTTCCAATTAGTACGCTCAATAGGCATGATAGGTTTTTTCATTTTGGGTATTAAGCAGAGGCGTGATGGAAACGAATTACTATCATACATTTGGTTATTTAGTGCTGTATTAATAAATCCATTGATCAAAGTTTCATTAGGCAGAGAATTATGGAATGTAGTAGATGTTATTTGGGCATTACTATTGATGTATACTTTAAAGGAAAATAATTCTTAATTTATTAATTCTATAATCAGTCATATAAGTGAAGAAGATAATTAGAAATATATCCCTATTAGCTTTACCTTTTATCATAATAGCAGTGGTCAATGAATACAGTCGTCAAATCGCAACGGAAAAGCCATATCAAAGAAGAGGTCACACATATATTAATTCTGATGTATGGTCAAAAGAAAAATGTAGTTGGGCATGTCACAACAGTTCAGCATTTTGTGACAAAAATCACATCAAATACATGGGGCCTATTAAAGCATCAATGGATGTTGTTTACTTTGGCATGATAAGAGCTTTAAAATCGGTAGGGAATTATGCTGCTGCAAATCTCATTTTTCTTGTTTTTGGATGGCCTTTACTGATGTGGTACTTACTTATCTCTTGTCTTAACATGAGAGAGGATCTTTAAAAATCATATCTTATGAAAGAAGAGATAATTGCTAAAGTCATGCATATTGGTTTATGGATTTATGGATATTGTACTGACTTTATGATCAACGCTGCTAATCTTACAAACACCAGTTACTATGAAATGAATGCACTAATATTGTGTATTACATGGCCTGCAGTGACTCTATTTTTGATTACTTGGTTTTTTACCTTAAAGTAAAAATATATATGCATAAGCTGCACTAGTTTTTATTTAACATTGCTCATTTTATAATTTATAAATGCCGGTGATTCATTGTAGAATCGCTTCTTAATCAGCTTATTTGTTAAGTTATCAAACCAAACTCCGAAGGATAATTTATTATTTGAGCTTGCAAAGGAAATATTGAATTGGTTCTCCTTTAGTTTATACTGTAAAGCCGATCCAGCATCAAGACATGTTGCCGTCATTATCTTGTTTTCTTTTGCGACTAATGCGATTTCTTAAATGCTTAACAATCCACCATTTCCAGAGGTGATAAAGCATATGTTTCCATTATCTTTATGTCCGACTATGCTTCTATATGTTTTGTTATTCCAATAATCTTTATTTTTTGATTGATCCATAATGTATTCCCATATAATCCCATCTTTCATAATAGAAGGATGACTTTGGCAACTAAATTTAACTTTTTCACTTGCGTTAAATATACTTGTAGGCCCTGCTTTAGCGACTCCATCTATTACTTTATAATGTCCAGATGATTTTGAAGGTATTCCTAATTCCTTTCCATTTATAATAATTGATCCATTGGGTTGAAACTTGTGATTGTAGAATGAGCTGTTTATTGAAAAAATAATATCTTCACTCACATTACTATTTGCAGTAGACCCATTATTATGATAAGAGACATTAAAACTATTCTGATTGTTTTTGAATTCTATAAAGTACAGTACTGGTCTTGATAATTTATTGAATAATCTGTGTATTAGATTAGCATGCTTTCTTCTAATATTTATTTTCCTTACGATAACCTCTGACGAAGCATAGATCTTTTCTTGATTAGCTATGCTATAGTTAAAAAGTTCCTTGTCAGATTTGAAAAGTAAGTGAATATTACTTTTAAAGTTGAATAGATATAACAGCAATAAAATAGATATGATCGATATAATTAAAGTTATTCTAGTCTTACTCATTTGTGAGCCAAGTTAATATTACAACGCTACAAGTAAAGTAGATCGAATAAACAATATTTTTTATCAGAAGAAATTACAATTCTTGAGTACATTGATAAATCATTGACTGATTGATAACCATAAGTATTAAAAGATATGTTTTTCGAACATTCTAATTTATCTAACTCAATTTGAAGATCAAAATTATTAATTTGCATCTTCTCAAATTCCTTACTTGATTCTAATTCAGACATTAAATTTTTATAGTCATTACTTTCTAACTTAAAAATACATGCAGCACTATAGTCACCTCCTCCAGGTCCTATTCCAATAATATTTTCATCTTTACACAGAGTAGGTAACTTCATTTCATCCTCTGTATTCAAATGATAAATTAGACGATTATTATAAAATTCAGTTGTCCCTGATATATCTTGAGGTAACAAAGCACCAATAAATATGATAGGTACTAAGACCATTGCTCCATAGAACAAAGTATAAATTAGCGCTTTTAACCATTTTCTGGAAAAGAGAGATTCTATAAATGAAATTATCATTAGTACACATGATAATACTATTAGAATAAAACCTAAGATACTAGATTCAAAAATAAGATATAAACCTCCACCTAAAAGTAGAATTACTAAGGGAATTACTATTAAAGGATTTCTAAAGTATTTCATATTTGGTATTTTTTAATCATAAAAGCACTAAGACTCATAGACCAAATATGCTATAATGACCTATTCTATATTTATAAATATATTTAATATTTACAAAATTGCTAGCTATCTTCTAAGTTCATTCGATTAAGTTAAGTTGAATTACTACTTTCTATGAAATTCTTAATGTCAATCCTAATTCTTCCAGAAGGAGTTGCAATGGTGCTTCCGGAGGCATAATAGCTTTTTGGGTTGATACCTAGGATAATTATTGCCTTACTAGTATCAGAGAATTCTAAGGGCGCTACATCGGTTGTAATCAAATGAAGACATTTATATGCTTCTATAATTTTTTATTGTTGGCTCAGTCGCAATTACAAGAAGTCGTAGATAAACAAAGAAATTTTGCTAAAGGTATAAATACTGTACAACAGTATTAGATTTTATTATACGAAATGGCAAGGGACGGTTGTTCTTTAGTTGAAATCGATTCTGTTACTAAAACAATTCCTCCTGGTTGCTTGAGTGGCTTATTTGGAGGAAGGGCAACTTTTAGTAAGTAATATCCCTACTATGTATTTAAGAAATTATTTAAAACGCATCCTAGTTAAGAATATTCAACATTCTCGTCACTCTTACGTCACTCACAGATACAAAAAAACCTCACAACCATTTGATTGTGAGGCTATTATACAGAATGTATCTGTACCCGGAGCCGGAATCGAACCGGCACGGCCGCAATGGCCACTGGATTTTAAGTCCAGCGTGTCTACCAGTTCCACCACCCGGGCAACTGGGTTTTAATTTACTTGCAGAAAAAAGGGTTATTCAGTCGCAAAAAGATAAAACGCTTATATGCTTTTCATCTTCCTGACCAAATAACCCATTCAACCAAGCATAAAGAGCGAATGATGAGACTCGAACTCACGGCCCCAACCTTGGCAAGGTTGTGCTCTACCAACTGAGCTACATTCGCTTGAAATTGCACGTTTTGATATAACTATTGCAAAGATACTCTTAGTATCTCATTACAAAATAATGTATAAACTAATCAACATTATTGAAATATACACGTTTATAAAAAGAACATTTGCCCTAAGGCTTCGCAAATATATAAGAATCTGAAAAATCTACAACGATTTTCTATCGTTTAGTAGACAACTATTTAAATTACTTACATGTTATTCATATAATATTCATTTACATTTATACCTTCGGCTGAGATGAACTCCAAACAATACATACCATCAATATTCACTTTAGCAAATATATGCTGTGGATTTATGGCAATTGCAGTAGCTGATATCTTCATAGGTGCAGCCTTTTTACTGGTTGGAATTCTTTTAGATTTTATTGATGGATTCGTTGCTAGAAGGCTAAATGCCGTTTCTCAGGTAGGTAAAGAGCTCGATTCACTAGCTGACATGGTAAGTTTTGGACTTGCTCCAGCATATTTATATCTTCTAATAGCTCCTTCTGATAGTTGGATTTTCTGGTTTGCTCCGATGATGTTTCTGATAGGTGCTGCGCTTCGACTAGCTAAATTCAATACATTACCCGCAAAAGCATACTTTGTTGGTCTACCTACCCCATTTGCTACTCTATTTTTACTTGGAATTTTTATTGGCATTCAATATGATAAAACATTCTATGTCAATTCTCTTGCCATTCCACTCGTCTACTATACCATACCATTTGTATTGATGGTTCTTATGCTTTCAAATGTTAAGATGTTCTCCTTGAAATCTATTGATCAAGGGCTTGCGCATAATAAATTAGCTGTCATTTGCATCAGCTTATTTTTGCTTCTATTGTTTGTAGACTTCAGAATCGCCTGTTCATCTATCGTTGTGATTTATGTGCTTCTATCTCTTCTAAAGAGAAATTCTATTGAGAATTCTGAAACACAAGAGCAACCGTAGCTGTCACACAAAACATTCAATTATCATTTTTCTTCACTTTAAGGTAGTGTAGTACATTAGTTCCATTCATCAAACTCTTTTGGTTACTTTTGGAATCTAGGTAAAAATCGTAACTCTAACTTTAGCTATAATGATTGCAGTACAATTCGGTGATGGAAATTTTCTTCGAGGATTTGTTGATTGGATGATTCATGAGATGAATGAAGCCTCATCTTCCTTTAATTGCGACATAATTGTCTTGAAAGCAAGAGCTGGATCTGGTCTCCTACCCGATTACAAAGCAAGAAATTGCAAATATGAGGTCCATACTAAAGGGTTCATAAGTGGTGAAACGTATCGATCATCTACAGAGGTTCATTCAATAAAAGAAGCATTCTCTCCCTATATCGAACAAAAACGGTATATGGCCTTAGCAGAACTAGATGAGCTAAAACTTATTTTCTCCAATACAACGGAAGCAGGCATCTACTTTGATGATCAAGAAAAACTTAACGATGCTCCAGCAGTTGGTTACATTGGTAAACTCACACAATTACTTTTTAAGAGATATAAGCATTACGATGGAGACACATCTAAAGGAGTCATCATTATACCATGTGAGTTACTTAAAGGAAATGGTACTCTACAAAAAAGCACACTGCGTAAATACATACAGTTGTGGGATTTGCCTCAAGGATTTTCTGATTGGATAGATTTAGCTTGTACATTTTGCAATACGCTTGTTGATCGCATCATTACCTCTCCGACTGATGTCGCCAATCCACTAGACGTACAAGCAGAGCCTTACCATATTTTCGTCATAGAGGACTATGGCAAACTATCAGACTTACTGCCTAGCGAGGAAGCAAAACTAAATATCATTTTTACCGACGACCTCGAATATTATAGAAAAAGAAAAGTCAGAATTTTAAACGGTGGTCATACCTCTATGGTACCAGTAGGTCATTTGGCGGGTATAGAAACCGTGCAAGATTGTATGGAATCCCCATTCATGTCAACATTTGTAGAACAGTTGACCTATGAGGAAATATGTCTTTCTGTCAACTTTACTGAAGATGACGCTAAGAGATATGCAGATGAAGTATTGGATAGATTTAGAAATCCTTTTTTAGATCATCAGTTGCTGCGTATATCTTTGAATTCCATTTCTAAGTTGAATGTGCGAATTGTGCCATCAATAAAAGAATATGAACAGATAACAGGAAAATTACCTCCACGACTATGTTTTGCATTTGCGGCCATGCTTATTTTTTATTCAGGTAAGAATGGAAATGAATCTATCCCACTTTCTGACACACAAGAAGCGAAAGATTTTTTTTCCAAGTTGTACACAGACTTCCCATTAACGGCAAAAAATAGCCTATCAATTACTCATCAAGTTTTAGCAAATACAGACTTTTGGAAAGAAGATTTGAATACCCTTGCAGGGCTTACAGATGCTATTTCTAATCACATTTTCAACATATTAGATATAGGAATTAAAGAAAGTATGGCAGCTCTAGAAGCATCGTAATAAAGACATTAAACACATTCAAAATTTAGTTTATATAAGGCGTTACTTTCAAAATCACTTATTGAATTTCAAAGTATTTTCAGAAAATTAGTTGGCATTTATACTATAAACCAAATTAAAAGGTTTAATCATTTATTAAGTAATTCTTTAAAAAACTGTTAACTATAAGACAAGTGCTACACTTATTTCGTTCTATATTCAACTTAACTTTAAAAAATTAGAAGATGATCAACAAACTTGTATTTGCTTTAAGTGTACTCGGTTTTATTAGTTTTTACTCTTGTAGTAATGACATTACCAGTAGTGAGGTAAGCTATACCAAAGCTACCGCCATTTATGAAGATCTAACTACACTAAGAGCTCTCCCTCTTGAAGGTCCAGTTAGAGAAATTGACAACCCTGGAAAAGTATATCTTTCAGAAAACCTCATTTTAATTGGCGAAGAAAATGTCGGTATCCATGTGTTTGACAACTCTGATCCTGAAAATCCTAAAGCGGTATCTTTTATACAGATTCCGCAGAATAAGGAATTTTATGTGGATGGTAATTCTCTCTATGCAGAGAGTGCATATGACATGCTCAAAATTGATATTTCTACAATCGGAAGTCCAAAATTAGTGAGCAGAGTTGAACACGCCTTTGGCCCTGGCATTAATGATGATACTGGAAATTCTCTAGTTGGTTTTTCATTCGAAGAAGTGACGGAGACCTTTACTTCTGATGATGCTTTATGGAATCAAATATTTCCAAATGACATTGCCTATTTCGATTACCAAAGACAACTTATTCCCGCATCGGCAGTCCCTTCATCTTTTGCAGGTAACAGCTCAAATGCTATCGGCACAGTAAACAGAATTGCAAAAGCTAATGACCACATTTATGCCATCAGCAGGCAGCAGATAACTACGATAGAAGATGTATCAGAATTCAAATTAGTGTCAAACTTAGATATCGGATGGGAAATGGAGACAATTTACCCACAAGATGACAAGCTCTTTATTGGCACACAAAATAGTATGCAAATATTAGACATCAGTAATCCTAGCCAGCCTTTTGAAATAAGTTCATTTTTTCATGCGACTGGCTGCGATCCAGTATTACCTGTTGACAACATTGCTTATGTCACTGTTCGAGCAGATCCAGAACAGAACTGTCCTGGTGATGAAAGTGCACTATTGGTTATAAACACATCAAACATCCAATCACCAAATAGAGTCCAGCAAATAGAAATGATTACACCTTTTGGAATGACATTAATTGGAGATAAATTATATGTTGGTGAAGGTCGAAACGGATTGAAAGTTTTTGACGCGTCACAAAGAGACAGGCTACGAGAAATAAAATTCGATAGAAATGTACAAGCTTATGACATTATTGCTCATCCCACAAACAACAATGTCATTTTAGTGTCTGGACCAGATGGTTATGGACAATATGAAGTAGATGCAGAAACTGACAGTTATTCACTTGTCAGTTGGATCTCTAATTAATCAAGATTACATATTACTTATTGCATAATTCATGCAATTTAAAAGCACAATGTATTTGTACTGCCTGCTAGTAATGACCCTTGGTTATTTCGAAGCTACTACTATTGAAAATAAAAGATTTGTTGCTGGCAGGCTTATTTATTAAAATTCTGAGAATGATGACTAAACCTTTCTACTTACTTTTCGTTTTGGTCTTTTCAATTCAGTTTGCATACACTCAACAAAACAGTGTAGACCAAACTGTAATAACTTTACAAGATGGCTCTGTTTATATTGGAAATATTATTTCTGAAGATGCTTTTGAAATTGTCATGGAGACAGAGTCTGTAGGAACTATTACTGTTCCAGCATATTTAGTCAAAAATCGCAATAATAAAAGAGCAATCCTATTACAAACAATAGGTAAGTATCATAAAACTACTGGTTACTTCTTCACTTTGGATTATTCCTTAAGTTTAGGTTCAAATTCAAATTCTCTTACTCAATTAAACCTTATTTTTGGGAAACGTTTGACAACCAAATTAAATCTAGGTGTAGGAGTTGGCATTTCAAATATCAGTAGAAACAATTTCACTTTTATAGATCAACAATTAGCACAACCATACGTCTATGGACAATACTTTTTGAATAATAAAAAATGGAGACTATTTGTGGATATGAAATTGGGCTATGGCATTGATCTCGGTGAGACGCGAAATTTTGGATTTAACGATGAAATAACATCTCATGGAGGTGCTTATATAAATCCTGGAATTGGATTTGAACTTGCGAATAGAAAAAAAATGAAATGGTCATTCAAACTTTCTCAGTTTATTCAAAAAGCTAGTCATACGGACAGCTTCCAAGATGGATTACAAAACCCTGTTTTCATAAAATCTAATGTATGGTATAACAGAACTACTTTGACCATAGGACTAAATTGGTAAATCACCGATAAGTCAAGTAATGCCATAATATGATATCTCTACATTACCATATAAATGTATGGTTTGGTTTCTCCCTTATTACTTATATCACATTATTACACTCAATTACCTGCAAGCAAAAACCAAAAATTATAATCAGATTTCCCATCTTAACGTACTAATTTCTTACTTAATCCTAAATTTAAAATGTAGTCTTTCATTCATAAGCAGCTTTTATTAGAATTCATTCACATCTTATTAAACTTATTAGCCTCAAAATGGTCTTATCTTTGTCGATTGAATTACCTATATGAAGAAATTATCCATTTTACTATTCCTTTCACTAATAAGCCAATTTACAATACAGGCACAACGCCAAGGAGGAAGACCTGGAGGAAAAGCAGCACCAGCTATAAAACTCGTTGGGCAAGTGATTGATGATCAAACGAATCAGGGTCTAGAATTCGCTACAATATCTGTATTCAGCAAACAGGATTCGTCCTTAATCACAGGCGGTCTAACAGGTACAGATGGCTTGTTTGAAGTAGATGTCAAACCAGGCCCCATGTATGCTGTTTTTGAATTTATATCTTATAACACTATCGAAAAGGATATAGAATTTGATCGTGATGCAATTCGTTCTGGTGAAAGAAAAATTGATATGGGTACTATCACGATGAGTATCAATAGCACACAACTAGATGAAGTCGAGATAACTGCTGAAAAAAGTGAAGTGCAATTTTCTTTAGATAAACGAATTTTCAATGTAGGTGAGGATTTAGCCAATCAAGGTGGGAGTGCTGAAGACATATTGGACAATGTCCCTTCGGTGACTGTAGATATTGAAGGAACAGTAAGTCTTCGTGGAAGTGAAGGTGTACGGATATTAGTCGATGGTCGACCTTCTACGTTAGCGGGCGGATCTAGTGGAAGTGGTTTGAGAAATATTCCAGCTAATTTGATTGAGAGCATTGAGGTAATCACAAATCCATCTGCTCGATATGAAGCAGCAGGTATGGCAGGCATCATTAATATTGTCTTGAAGAAAAATAACAATAATGGATTTAATGGTGCCTTTGATGCTTCCATTGGTTATCCTGAACAAGAAAGTGTTGGTGCTAACATTAATTATAGAAAAGATAAACTAAACTGGTTTGCAAACTATAGTATTAGAAATAGGACGAGTCCTGGAGGAGGATTTACCTATCAAGAAGCGACAAAAGATGGTCTTGTTGATATTTTAGATTCTACAAATGATAGGAATCGTTCAGGCCTATCAAACACCATTCGGTTGGGAGCTGATTATTTTCTCACAGACAAACAACAACTTACAGGGTCATTTACATATAGGGTATCTGACGATAATAATTTTGCAACAATAACTTACGATTCATTATCAAGAAGAGTTGGCAGTTTAGAATCCGAATTTTTAAGTACGACTGTGCGAACGGATGACGAAAAGGAAGATGAAAACAGTATAGAATACAATATCAATTACAGAAGAGAATTCTCCTCTCGTGATCATACCTTAAATGCAATGATTCAATATGAAGATCAAGTTGAGACAGAGTCTTCAATGTTTGATGAACTCTTCACACCTGCAGGAGAAAGTACAACACCAAGTCTTGTACAACGTAGCGAAAATGAGGAAGCCAACTCCACGTGGCTGTTCCAATTGGATTATTCAAAACCATTAGGGGAAGACCATAAATATGAACTCGGTTATAGAACAAGTATCCGAAACATTACCAATGATTACATAGTAGAAGAATTGAATAGCGACAATGTATATGAAGTACTTTTCTTCAATAACCAATTGTTTGATAATGAATTTGAGTACAAGGAGAACATTCATGCTCTTTATGCAACATATGGAAATAAATATGGCAAATTCAGCTATCAGGCAGGCTTAAGAGGAGAATATTCTGATGTCACCACTATTGAAACAAATCAAGACAAGGTGAATGCAAGAGATTATCTCGATCTTTTCCCAAGTCTTCATTTGAATTATCAATTCAACGAATCTAGAGCATACCAAATAAGTTATAGCCGACGTATCGACAGGCCTAGATTTTGGTATTTAAATCCATTCTTCACTTTAAGTGATCGGATCAATACTTTTGGTGGAAATCCAGATTTGGATCCAGAATACACAGATTCATATGAGTTGGGAACAATAAGATATTGGGAAAGTTTCTCATTGAATACAAGTTTGTTTTATAGACATACAAAAGATAACATTCAGCGATTTTTAACATTAAATGAAGATGGAACTACAACAAGAACGCCACAAAATGTTGGTACAGCAGATGACTACGGCCTTGATATAAATGCTTCCTACTCTGGCTTAAAGTGGTTGCGTCTAGATGCAAATGGAAATTTCTTTAGAGCAACAAGTAGCGGTACATTTGATGATGTCAATTTCGACGTTGACAATTTCACTTGGTTTGGACGTTTAACTGCTCGATTTTCTTTTTGGGATTCTGATTTACAAGTTCGTAGCAATTTTAGAGGTGCCAGACAAACAGCTCAAGGATCAACAAATGCCGTCGGTTCGGTTGACATAGGATGGAGCAAAGATTTTTTAGATAACAACCTTACTGTGACACTCTCTACACGTGATATATTCAATTCACGTAAGTATAATAATACTGTAGAGTTTGAAGGCTTCTTACAGGACAGCGAATACCAACGGCGAGCTAGAACGACTTCAATAGCAATAAGTTATCGAATTAATCAGAAAAAGAAAAGAGAAAGACAAAGCAGAGGCGATGATGGTGGTGGTGAAGAATTTTAATGCTTACTAATTCATTAATTACGCTAATTTTGACCTTCTTTCTGTAATAACCCCAACTTATTTTCTATGAAATCTATCTATTTAAGTCTAATCATTCTATTTAGTCTTTGCTTAGTTTCTTGCAAAAATGATACGAAACGCACTGAGTCAACAACCAAGATTCCGGAATTTAAAAACAACGCTCATAAGCTTGTTTATGGGATGATGGATAAAGTAGGTGATTACAATAAACTAGCGTCGAAGAAAGACGTCGTATACACGTATACCTATCAGACACCAGATGGTAAAAAAGATGTATCTACCGAAAAATATATATTTGACGGCGAGCTATCTTATGGTAAATACGAGACTCACGAAAGAACGTTTCCAGATCTTGAAGGCACGATAGAACAAGGCTACGATGGCAAAAACTATTGGTTAAAGCACAACGGAGAAGTAATAGAAGATGCAGATCGTATAAAGCGGGTAAAATTCAATCGTCCAACTAATTATTACTGGTTCACGATGTGGCAAAAATTGATGGATCCAGGATTGTCATATGAATATGTAAAGGAAGAAACAATTAATGATAAGGAATACGATGTGGTAAAAATTACATTTGAATCTACTGACGGAATGCCCAAGGATATCTATCAACTGTACATCAACAAAGCCACTAAATTGGTAGATCAATTTCTGTTTACAGTAGCTGATTTTGGCCTCATGGAGCCAAAACTAATGATGGTAACACATGAAAATATAGACGGCTTGATGATACCGACTAAAAGAAAGTATAAAGATTCAACCTGGGATGCTGATGTTTCAGAAAAACCTTGGATCAATGTCACTTGGACTAATATCAACTTCGACAATGAGCTCAATCCATCAGATTTTGCTATATAAATTTTTTACCAAAGGAAGGGTTGAATAATCATCTTCGATAAAATAACTGTTCAATTGAGCAGGTGTGATTCTAAATTCTTACAAAAGAAGTATATTGATGTTTGTTTGATCAATAGATAGTGGATGAAAAAAATAGCATTGCATTGGCAGATCTTGATAGGAATGGTTCTTGGAATCGCATTTGGTTTCGTCGCTGTCAAAACCAGTTGGGGACCAGACTTTGTTAGAGATTGGATCAAACCTATTGGAACGATATTCATCAACCTATTGAAGTTGATTGCTATTCCATTGATCATTGCATCTTTGATCAAAGGTATTTCCGACTTAAAAGACATTTCTAAATTTTCAGCTATTGGTGGTCGGACTATACTCATTTATATATTCACCACAGTAATAGCTGTGAGTATTGGATTGCTAATCGTCAATGTCATCCAACCTGGCAACAGTATTTCACAAGAAACCTTATCAGAATTGACTAGCGCCTATTCAGATGAAGGTACGACTAGGGTCGAGAAAGCACTCAATCAAAAAGGTAAAGGTCCATTACAATTCGTTGTAGATATGGTGCCTCAAAATATATTCGGAGCTGCATCAGACAATGGCAATATGCTCCAAGTCATATTCTTCACCATATTCTTTGGCATTAGTTTATTGCTGATAAAACCAGAAAGGAGTGCTCCAGTAAAAGCATTCTTTGATGGTTTCAATGACATTATTTTAAAGATGGTAGACTTGATAATGATCATTGCTCCTTATGCAGTATTTGCATTGTTAGCGTCGTTAGTTATTGATACACAAAACCCCGACTTGTTTAAAGCTTTAAGTTTTTATGCTTTGTCAGTTGTTTTAGGACTCATTGTGATGATTGGCTTTTATTTGCTAGTTGTGTTTTTTTACGTAAAAAAGTCTCCTTTCTGGTTTCTGAAAGGCATAAGCCCTGCTCAACTGCTTGCATTCTCTACGAGCTCAAGTGCGGCTACTCTACCAGTGACAATGGAAAGAGTAGAAGAGCATCTTGGTGTTGAGCAAGAGGTCACAAGTTTTGTCTGTCCAGTAGGTGCCACTATAAATATGGATGGCACGAGTTGCTACCAAGCCATAGCTGCAGTATTTATAGCACAGGCTTTAGCATTTGATTTGACCTTTGGCGATCAGCTCACCATTATATTGACAGCGACGTTGGCTTCTATTGGGTCTGCTGCTGTTCCTGGTGCAGGGATGATTATGCTTGTTATTGTATTAGAAGCTGTTGGCTTACCAGCAGAGAAACTGGCGATAGGTCTTGCGCTAATTTTTGCAGTGGACAGACCTTTGGACATGTGCAGGACTGTTGTTAATGTGACAGGAGATGCAACGGTAGCAATGATCGTTGGGAAAAGTGTAGGAAAGCTTGGAACCCCAAACGTAAAAAATTGGGACGACAATTATGAAGCGGTTAAGTAATTAAGGGTATTTTATAATAAATTTTTAAGTTCTATATTTTAAAGTCATGATTTTAGGAATTGGATCTAGAGTAAAACACCAAGCGTATGGAGATGGTGTCATTATTGAAGTTGATGTCGCAGCGTATAAAGTTGTATTCATGTTATACGGAATTAAACTTGTTGGTAAGGAATATGAAAGCTGGGAAATTATAGAAGCCATAGAGCACCAAGAAAGTGTCAGTTTTGATGCTGCAGAACAGTCGCTCATTAAAATACTCACTCATTTCTCGGATATCACACAACAGATAGAATTGGGGGATAAATGGCTAGATGGTATTCTCATTTTAAAACCTGCAGATGAAACGTTGAAATCAAAAGAAATCCCCATCGATACATTCTTTCATAAAATAGTGATGGTTCGAGACAGACTGAGAGTCATGGAGCAACGCATCAACAGCAGTAAATTAACCGACGAAGAGAAGGTCAATCTACAACAATACATTACGCGTATTTATGGCAGCTTGACTACTTTCAATGTCTTATTTAAATACAAAGACGATCATTTCAGAGGAGATAAGAAATAACGAACATTCATGATCCGAGTCCTTTATTTTCTAATTGCATTTAGTATCCTTTGTCCCTTTCCTGGCTGTATCGAAGCTGAGTCAGAATTTTCCAAACTAGCTCCTGGCATTTGGCGAGGCACCTTAAAACTTGAGGACACCCCAGTATTCAGAGAAGAGGATGATGAATCGCCTATCATCAAGGACGAGGTCTTGTTACCATTCAATTTTGAAGTTATTTATACATCAAAAGATACATTTCATATTGTCCTACATAACGGAGAAGAACGTATAAAGGTCACAGATATAAAATATGGTACAGATCGAGCAATGGCGAAGGATACCGTCTTAATTAACTTTCCTGTTTTTGATACCTATCTGAAGGCCATTTTTGTTGAAAACGTCATGGAAGGTGAATGGGTTGTCAATTACAGAGAAAATTATTCTATCCCATTTGTCGCTTATCATGGTCAAGGACATCGCTATTTATATGATGGAGTAGCTCCTGCAGAAAATCTTTCTGGTAAATGGAAAACTGAATTTGAGATAAACACTCCAGATGCTTATCCTGCAATTGGCGAATTTGAACAGACTGATGAAAAATTGACTGGCACTTTCCGTACAGAGACTGGTGATTACCGATATCTAGATGGCATTGTCAGAGAGAATAAATTTTCTATGAGTTGCTTTGATGGCGCACATGCCTTTTTATTTGATGGCAAAATAATGGAGGACAAATCTTTATTGGGCACTTTTTATTCTGGCAACCACTATAAGGTGTTGTTTGAAAGTGTGAAAGATGACAACTACGACATAGAGAGTCCTTTTTCTATAACTAAAGATATGACTTCTGGTGAGCCCCTTTCATTTTCATTTCCGAATACTGAAGGAATAAAAGTGAGTTTAAATGATGATCAGTATGCTGGCAAACCAAAGATAATTCAACTCATGGGAACATGGTGTCCCAACTGTAAAGATGAGACTCTCTTCTTAATGGATTATCTCGACGATTCCTCTAATCCAGATATCGATATCATTAGCATATGTTTTGAAAGATATAGGGAAGAAGACAAATCCATGGCTGCAATCGAGCGATTCAAATTAACATTTGATGTTCCATATGAAGTGCTCTATGGTGGATACCACGATAAAGCTGAAGCATCAAAACAGCTGCCACAAATAAATAAAATCACTTCTTATCCGACTTTGCTCTTTCTGGATAAGGAGAATAAAATCAGACGGATTCATACTGGATTTAATGGGCCTGCGACTAGTGAGTTTGAGTCATTTAAAACAGCGTTTGATTCTACGGTTAAGGAGTTGATTGGGAAATAGGATTTTGTGCGTGAACCATATACTATAATTTAAGTACGACCACCTCGTCTCCCACCGAGCGGGATCCACTCCTCCACAAGAGGAGAATTTTGCCCTGCTATAAACTATTAGCTAATCCGCTTGTTCAGCAGTCAATTCATTAACTGTCACATTTTTAAGTTGATAAAAGCACAGTAGGTGCTATATTCAAATAGTTACAGGGTTACCTAGTGGCGTTATATAGCATGCAAATTTGGCGTGATTTTTTGGTAAAAATTCCATGAAAATTTGATTTATAAACAGGCAAATAATAATGAAAGATTTCTTGTTTACAGATGAATTGCCCCTGACTGATCCCAAGGGGATCAAATTACGTTAGCCACGGGATTTATCCCGTAGTGGAGTGATGAAAGAGGATGCAATTTGGCGGGATTTTTCGTGAAAATCATGCCAAATTTTATTCAACGAAGAAGATTATTTTGAGTAAATCATAACAAATTTAACCTTTGTTAATAATGGCTATGAGGGTATCATGACAAATTGCTTGACGAGGTTTCATCCGCGCGCATTAGCCAATATCAAAACTCAAATACCTCTTTAAAAGAATTGTGTAATGTTGACTTAACCGTTTCCATGTCCACATCTGTCTTGAGTTCTTTACTAATAGAAGTTACCGTCTTATTTTCTTCTTGAATGCCACAAGGGACGATTAAATCGAAATGGTTCAGGTCTGTTGATACATTTAGTGCGAGTCCATGCATGGAGACCCATCTGCTGAGATGTACACCGATGGCGCAAATTTTTCGCTGGATTGGACTATTGTTATCTTGCAGCCAAACTCCAGTGAAGCCTTCCATTCGCTTCGCAGATAAACCTAAGGAGCTTAGAGTATTGATTACTACCTCTTCTAAACTGCGCACATACCAATGTACATCAGTTTTAAATTGTTCTAGATCGAAAATAGGATATACCGTCAGCTGTCCAGGGCCGTGATAAGTAATGTCTCCTCCTCGATTAATTTTGAAAAACTCGAATTTGGAGTTAGTTGTGGGATCAAAAAGCAAATGATCTTGTTTGCCACTCTTGCCTAATGTGAATACAGGATTGTGTTCGCAGACAATCAACTTACTTGTCGGCAAACCACCACTTCGTTTTTCTTGTATGATTTCTTGTTGTAGTTCCGTCTGGAGATCCCAAGCCTCTTTATAAGAAATCCTACCCCAATCTATATATTCGACTTTTGGTTTTTCCACCTAGGCTATGACAGGCTCTTCTAGTCTGACTACCCATCCTCTGGTGTCTTCCATCTGGCCTCTTCTCAATTTCGAAATATAGTCTTTAGCAAACGGAGCTATCTTAAACGAGTCAACATCAATGGGATAGTCTTTGCCTTTATAGCCGATATTTTTAACTGTCGAAACAACTGCTGCTGTGCCAGTACCGAAGACTTCTTTGAGTTCGCCTTGTTGGTGTGCGGCAATTATTTCATCAATAGATATATCTCTTTCTTCAACTTTATAGCCTTCGTCCTTCAATATATGAATGATGGAATCTCTGGTAATGCCGTGAAGTATTGCACCATTAAATGCTGGTGTCAACACAGTATCTCCAATTACAAAAAAGATATTCATCGTACCTACCTCTTGTACATATTTAAACTCTTTTCCATCTAACCACAAGATTTGGTCGTAACCTTCACTTTTTGCCTTTTTGGCAGGAAAAATAGAAGCTGCATAATTACCAGCTGTCTTCGCATCTCCCACACCTCCAGGTGCTGCTCTGACGTATTCTGTTTCTGCTTTTAAATTGACCGGCTGGCTGTAATATGGACCAACTGGCAATGTCAGGATAACTAATTTATATGTTTCTGAAGCTGCTACGCCGATAAACTCGTCTGTGGCAAACATAAATGGTCTGATGTATAAAGCACTACCCTCTTTAGAAGGAATCCAATCTTTCTCTAGTTTCACAAGAGTCTCTAATGCTTGGTGAAATAGATCTTCAGGCACTTCTGGCATACACATTCTTCTTGCAGAACGGTTTAATCGTTCGATGTGCATATTGGGTCTTAGCAATAAAGGATTGCCATTTTCATCTGCTGATGCTTTCATGCCTTCAAAAATGGATTGCGCATAATGCAGTGTCAAGTTACCTGGATGGATACAAAAGTCCACGACAGGTCCGATCTGCTTATTCGTCCATTCGCCATTAATATAATCTGCAGTAAACATATGGTCAGTAAATACACGCCCAAAAGGCAGATTTTCAAGATCTACATTTGGTAAATTTGATGCAGCTACCGTGTCTATTGAAATTGAATGCATAGAAATTAATTTATTACGTTATTTTCGCTTTCAGTACAAAACTCTACAATTCTGCACTTAGATCAAATAAATATAGACTATTATTCCATCCCAGAATCGTCTTTTGTCAAACTTAAAAACGAAGATGCTGACACGATTGTGCTTTGCCGCGAGAAAGATTTGAATACTGAGAGCCAAGAAATGCTAAAAAAGATGTTGTCTGCATTAAAATTATCCGACTCAACAATTGAAATTTTAGCGCTTAAGCATGATCAATCTTATCCATTGCATCAATGTTTTTCTTTAAACAAGCCGTTGACGTGCTTAGTATTTGGTTTTGCTCCAAAAGAAGTCGGCATGAATATCGATGCGGCAAAATATACGCCAATCAGCTTCAAAGATCATCGAATTATTTTCTCTGATACGCTCGTTCAGTTGATCAACCAGCCTGCTCTGAAGAAACCACTTTGGCAAGCACTCCAACATATCTATCTAAAAAAATAAATGCTTAGATGAATCTGATTTTCGCTACTGGAAATGCCCACAAATTAGAAGAAGTTACTGCTGTACTTCCGAAAGCATTTACACTCATTTCCTTGAAGGACCTCTCTTTCGATTATGATATTCCTGAAACAGGAGACACCTTGGAAGACAATGCCTTAATCAAAGCAAGATTTATCTACAACAGATTTGGAGAAAATGTCTTTGCTGAAGATACAGGTCTTGAAATTGATGCACTTAATGGCGACCCAGGCGTACTCACTGCTCGATATGCTGGCAGTCAAAAAAACGCTGACGATAATATGGATAAGGTCTTGCAAAACCTCTCTCATTCCGAAAATCGAAAAGCTCGTTTTAAGGCCGTAATCGCTCTTATATTTGAGCAGCAAGAGTATTTATTTGAAGGAATATTAAATGGCCACATTTGTACTGAGAAGAAAGGTACAGAAGGTTTTGGCTATGATCCAATCTTTATACCAGAGGGCTATGACAAGACAGCTGCCGAACTTGGAGCTACAGTTAAAAATCAAATCAGTCATCGAGTAAGAGCTTTGTCAAAGATGCTTGAATTTTTAAAGGACTGAATGGTCCGCCAGCTGGCGGATCAAAGCAAGTAAACCTTTCTTTGAATTGAAGTAGCCGTTTATTATGGAACGATTGGGTGACATTAACGGTCTAACTAATGATAGCAAGCTTCCGAATATAACCACCTCGTCTTCCACTTTGTGGAATCCACTCCTCCACGGAGGAGAATTTAGCCCCGCTAAAAGCCAAATACTACTAGTCAAAGGAGAATTACACCTTGCTAAAGCTAAATGCAAGCTTGCGAACGCACTAATAGCGAGTTTTCGAGCAGACTAACAGCGAGCTTGCGAGCGCACACTAACAGCGAGCTTGCGAGCGCACACTAACAGCTAGCTTGCGAGCGCCCTAACAGCGAGTTCACGAGCGCCCTAACACCTATCTCTCCCCTGACCTCAACACGCTGTCATAAGGAATTCTATATTCTTCACCTTCAAGCATAATAACTAAATCAAAGTCAGTAGTTAGATCTTGATTTGGAAAGATGACATCTGTGGTGAAAATTGAATTGGCATCTACTACAGACTCATATAAAACCCAATCTTCAATGTAATTGATTTCACTTTCGATATCACCACTTGCTAAGTCATAAGACTTTCTGTCACTGATGACAAATGCTGCTGATTCAGCGCCATAAATAGCGGCTCCGACGCCATCGCCAGTACCAATAAAAGCTAAAGTTTCTAATCCAGCAAAAAGGATGTTACCGATTGTACTTCCTTTCTTATCTTTTATAATTTGCTTCTTTTCGCTTCGGAGTTTTTTAATGAATTGGTACTTATTATGTGGGTTAATCTGCCTATCATCTACCGTAATCAACTTTACATCATCATGTGAAATCCCAATGTAGTCATCAGCTTCATTTTCGATCTCTATTTGGAAGATGGCATAATCGGGGCCATAACCTGCAAAAGCAGTGCGAATGGTAAGATCATCATACGGAAGTTCTGTAATAGCTAAATCATCTTCACTAGTTGAGGTGACTAACTCTGGTTCTATTGAATAGTAATAATAAGGTTGGCTTGATTTACAAGATGTGAGAAGTGTTATGATTATGATAGTATACAGTAGTAGTTGCTTCATATGTAGACAGCTTTATGATAAAACTATCACTTAATCGTCATCAAAACAGTGCTTAATGAGACAATAACACTTATTTAGTATGTGTTATAGAAAGGTTAAAACTGTGTATTTATCGATAATCGAATCGCTTACACATAGATTTTATTTATCATTTAGCTTTTCTTTTACAAAGTCGAGTGATGCAGAATTAATACAATAACGTAAACCCGTTGGTGCAGGACCGTCATTAAATACATGGCCTAGATGACCGTCACAGCGAGCACACAAGACTTCTGTACGTGTATAACCCAACAAATTATCTGAATCTTCTTCTATGTATTCTTTAGTGATTGGTTGATAATAACTAGGCCAGCCAGTTCCTGATTTGAATTTCGTCGTTGATGTAAACAATGGTAACTGGCATGCTCTACATGTATAGATTCCCTCTTCTTTATTATCCCACAGGTCACCCGTAAATGATCTTTCTGTTCCTTTTTCTCTGATGACATAATATTCATTGTCACTTAACTCAGCCTTCCATTCATCTTCAGATTTTACAACTTTTTCAATTTTATCTGGTAAAGCTATAGAAACCTCTTCTTCAGTCATAGTAACATTTTGTGTCTGCGGTGCACAAGCTGAAAGGCAAAGGATAGCGACAAATACTATATTTAATAACTTCATAATTGATAATTTAACGTTCACCTCGCAAACCACCGTCTTGACGTTTTGCGATATAAACAATGATTCTCATAAGATTAACGATAGAAAGGAAAACTAAATATCCAAAAGTGAAAACAAAATATATCCACTTCATAGATTTTGCTTCGTTTATAGTATGACCAGTAATTAACCATGCGAAAAGTGAACTTACAATGGCCAATATCACATATGCGATTATAGAACGCAACCAATACTTATTGACATCAGAAGAATTCAGGCTGAATGCACAATTAAATATGGAAAAGAATAACAATAAAGCAGAGCAAACAATCCATGGAAAAAACGGATCCTCATTAAAGACCCCTAACTTTTCTAAAGCAACACCTCCTCCAATCCAAATCACCATGATTATCAATATAGATCCCAATTGCACAAATGGATTTGCAAGGACATGATCTGCTTTTTTCTCGCTCATTCTATGGTATAACAGCTATGTGTTGTGAATGTTGATTTTTATGAAAAAATTAAACCTTGAGTCCACTCTGAAAACTGACGAATTGCATAAAATGGAATATTTTGGATGAGATTTTTGGTTTTTGAAATTCAGTGATGCCTGCGTATCAGTGGATTGAGAAAATGAAAAATATCGCCAAAAGAAACATTTTTGGTTTTGTGAGTTTTCGGAGTGGGCTCAAACTTTCACCTACTGAATTTTGACTTCTTTATCCTTTGTTCCCTTAGTCGGACCTCCCCTTCTATTGGTGTGGAATATTCTTTATATCCTATGTATGCCACATATGGCCCACCTAAGATCATACCTATCATGATGTAGAATGCAATATTTTTAGATTTATAATATACATAAGTAATGCCCAAACCTAATAAGAAGACAAAAATTCCAAAGATCATTTTATTCAATCCTGACTCTTTGATCTGCTTTTTCATCTCTAAGTCTATCTGTGCGTCGTCAATCACACCAATAACATACTTTCTCATGATAGTATCTAAGTCTTTGATACTCAATTTTTCCATAATTTCATCCTTGGAAAATCCACTATAGCTTAATGATTTGGCTTCATCTAATATGCGTAATTTTTGTTCGTCCACTGTTTTACTTTTCAGTTGCGAATTCGCCAATTAAATCATATTCTCTGGCATCTGTAATCAAGACTTGACTAAAATCCCCAACTCTAGCATACGTATCCTCAGCTGGAATGATCACTTCATTATCCACCTCTGGAGAGTCAAAAATAGTTCGCCCATAATAATGAGATCCTTCTTTTCTATCAATCAAGACTTTCATTTGCTTACCTATATTATCTATATTTTTTTGATAAGAAATCTCTTGTTGAATTGCCATCACTTTATTGGATCGTTCTACTTTAAGTTCATCTGAAATATCATCTGGCAGATCATGTGCCGATGTTCCTTCTTCATGAGAATATTGGAATACACCTAAACGATCAAATTGCATGTCAGTAATAAATGCACATAGATCTTTAAATTCTTCTTGTGTCTCACCAGGGAATCCCACGAGCATGGTTGTTCTAATGTGGATATTGGGGACTACTTCTTTTGCTCGTTTCAATAAGTCTTTCATGTCCTGCTGAGTGATCTGTCTACGCATTCGAGCTAGTACAGCATCATTGGCGTGTTGGAGCGGTATATCTAAATACGGACACACTTTTGAGGATTTTGCCATCACATCAAAAACCTCAACTGGGAACTTTGATGGATAGGCGTAGTGCAATCTTATCCACTCAATACCATCTACTTTTTCTAATTCTTCTAATAGCAGACCAAGCTTTCTTTCTTTATAAATATCTAAACCATAATAAGTCAATTCTTGAGCGATTAGCATGATTTCTTTCACACCTATCCTGGCAAGACTTTTCGCTTCATCGACTAATGACTCTATCGTTCTCGAGACATGCTTACCTCTCATTAAAGGGATTGCACAGAATGAACAGGTCCTGTTACATCCTTCTGATATTTTGAGATAGGCGTAGTGTTTAGGTGTTGAAATCCTTCGTTCACCTATAAGCTCATGTTTGTAATCCGCATTAAATTTGGCCAATAAGCCTGGCAACTCCATCGTGCCAAAAAAGGCATCAACTTCAGGTATTTCTTTTTCGAGATCGTCTTTATAACGATGTGACAAACAACCGGTAACATACAGCTTTTCGATACTTCCTTTTTGCTTTTCATCGGCATAATGGAGAATTGTATTCACTGACTCTTCCTTGGCATTTTCGATAAATCCACAAGTATTGACAATGATGATGTTGGCATCTTCTTCTTTTCCTTCATGTTCAGCATTGATGTCATTAGCATGTAGCTGAGTAATGATATTTTCAGAGTCCACAAGGTTTTTAGAACACCCGAGGGTGATGACATTAACCTGATCTTTTTTAAGCTTAGTCTTCATCTAGTTCAAAGATACTTTTATCCTAGTTAAATCGTTTTGTTTGACGTGAACTATAGATATATTCTTACGATCGGTGTCTTCCTGTTTGGTTTAAATATCAACTATGGTCAATTCGGCATCAACATTCGTTATTTATCAAATGATTTCAATGAATGGTCTGATCTCACAAGAGAGTTCTCTGGAGGTCCACTTTGGGACAATAATCTTGAATTTGCTGTCGACTATTGGTTTAGACCAAATGAGATAAGAACTGAATACTACATAGAAGCAAATGTCGGATTTGCTAATACTGACTTTACCAATTCATCACTTGGGTCTCGTCATAATGATTTAAAAAGTTTTGGTCTTGGCATCAGATCTCATGTTTATATTTTTGATTTTAAAGGAGACTGTGATTGCCCCACATTCAAGAAAGAAGGAGGATTATTTAAAAAGGGCTTCTTTCTTCAATACGGCGTTGGCGCTGGCTTGTGGAATAAAACTGCAGAATCAGGTTCTAATGACAATAATGTTGCTGTGGATCTTCACTTAGGCGCTGGTATAGATATAGGTATTTCGGACTTATTGACCATTACGCCTTATGCGAGTTATCATTATCTCCCAAATGTGAATTATACAGGATTAATCGAAAGCTATGACTTAACTGACATTGATGGCAATAATAGCACATATGTCACTAGATTCAGAGTTGGTCTCAGAATTGGGTTTAGACCTGATTTTCTTCAGGATAGGCGGGCAATGTATCGGTAGGCAATTTCTCAGAAGTATTCATATTCTCTAGTAAGTGTTTGATAGCTTTAGTCAATATAAAACAAGAACATCCTTTCAAGAAAATTGCAACTTTTGACTTGAACACGATTTTTAAGATGAGTAGGATGCACACGATTTGTTTTCAATATTGACTGTTTGCAAGCCGATCACTACTATTTATCGTCTACTCTTCAATCTAAATGATGGTTCAACTAGAATAGGCAAAAAACTTATGCTCTTTTTTAGAAACTTTAACGGAAGAAACAACGTCTAAAATAATGGAGACTTGTATTCTTGTAAAATGAAAACCATCCTTGTCATTTTGTTCACATCAATGGTATTAATGCCCTTTATGAAATGTAAAAGTTCTAAAGAATATACACCAGAAACTTTTGAAGACAAAAAGCTCTATTTCGGTTCGGGTGGCGGATTTGCAGGGACTTATACCGAATATTTATTACTTGAAAATGGTCAATTCTTTGGTCGTAAGATCTCGACTCTAAAAACAGATAATATAGATTGGCAAGAATTTGATCCTATCCCACAAAAACAAACGAAAGAATACTTTGAGACAGTCGATGAGCTAGGTCTCAAAAAAACAACATTTAACACGCCTGGCAATTGGTCATATTATCTCAAAATAGAAGATGGTGAGATGGCCTATAAAATTCAGTGGTGTATGGAAGCCAAGCCTACTGATGATCGAATTATATCATTCTACGAATCTCTAGTTGACCACACCAAAGAACTTCCACCTTTTAAAGCTAAAGATCCTGTTAGATAAAAAACTATGAAATACTATTTATCCTGTTGCCTATCACTCCTATTTATAGTTTCGACCATTAGTGCTCAGCACAAAGTCGAACCAGATGTTCGGGTGGGTAAAAAGTCAAGATCTCAAAAGACCTTGGATATCAATCCTGCTATTCACAATTTTGATTTTAATCCAGTAACTAAAAAATCAAAGCAATACAGTAAGCAAATCCAGTTGGGTGAAGTGTTCAAATCAAAAGGGCTTGACATCAATCGAGATACTAAAACGGCTAGAGTTTTGTCTATAAAAGGAACAACGAGTATTAAGAAAACAACCAAAGATGCTACGGAGCGAGCCCTTGAACACTTAGACAACATCTCTGATAAACTAGAAATAAAAGTGCCATCACAAGAATTAAAATTGATCGGCACTACTGAAGGAATTAGCGATGACATACATCATAAATTCCAACAATACCATGAAGGCATCAAAATAATGGATGCCCAAATCAATACCCATCAAAAAGATGGTCAAGTGTATTTTGTAAATGGATATTGGGACAAAACACCTGTAGATTTTGAGACGCAAGCAACATTAGAATCTAAAGAGGCGATCCAACGAGTCATTGACGATTTGGACCACTTTCAGCCAGTACCTGAAAAACTGCAACGCTTTGTCAATCACAAACAAATAGATTCCGAATTGGTCATTGCTACTCATAATGGATCACAACAACTTGTCTGGTTTGTCGATATTTATGAAAGCATATCCGAGCATTGGGAGTATATGGTCGATGCACATAGTGGAGATATTTTACGAAAGTTAAGTGTTGTTTGTACTATTGATGCACACAATCATACAGAACCTAAATCCGATATAACAGAAGTAAAGTCATTACATGCTTCAGCAATGGCGGATGGAAAGACAACAAGTGTGGGCACAGACTTATTCAACCAACAAAGAAACATAAATGTCTATGAATGCCAAGGTGCTTTCTTCTTAGCTGATGCTGGAAGGTCAATGTTTTATGGCAATGAGTCAGATTGTCTGAATGATGATCTATTATTAAATGGTATGATCATTACTTATGATGCACTAGGCACAACGCCTACGAATTCTAGAAATTTTAATTACAATTTTGGATTTACGACTCAGCGTGATGTGTGGAACGACTCAAGAGCTATATCAGCGCATTACAATGGTGGTCGGGCTTATGAATATTTCAAGAATACATTCGGAAGAGAATCCATTAATGGTGATCGAGGCAACATCGAATCCTTTTATAATGTCTCAGATGAAAATGGTAAAGAGATGGACAATGCCTATTGGACTGGCGCTGCTATTTTTTATGGAAATGGCAGACAAGCATTTAGAGCCCCATTAGCAGCAGGTATAGATGTCGCTGGACACGAGATGTCACATGGTGTGGTACAGACATCAGCCAACCTTAGATACGAAGGAGAATCTGGTGCTTTAAATGAAAGCTTTGCAGATGTCTTTGGTGCAATGATCGAGCGGGAAACATGGGAAATTGGTGAAGATGTTGTCAATCAACAAATTTTCCCTAGCGGTGCATTACGAAATATGGCCGACCCAAATAATGGAGGACGCTCATTAAACGATCCTGGCTATCAACCTGCAAATACGAATGAACAATTTTTTGGAAGTGAAGATAATGGTGGTGTGCATTTTAATAGTGGCATTCCAAATCTCGCTTATGTCTTGTTTGCTTCTGATAATGCTGTCGGATTGCAGAGAGCAGAGCAGGTATACTATAAAGTATTGACTCAGTTTTTAACACCGCGATCACAATTTGTTGATATGCGGACAGCTGTCATTCAAGTGGCACAAAATGATTATGGACAAACAGTTGCAGCAGCAGCCGAGAGAGCTTTTGATCAAGTCGGTATTACAGGACAGGGCGTCACTAGAGATGACTTACAAGATCGAGAAATAGAAACGAACCCTGGCACACTTGATTTAATTATGTGGTCAAACGAGAATTTACAATCAATCAATTTCTCAACAAACTCCGGTAACTTCAGTGGAATTTCATTCGATAGACCACATATTTCTAAGCCTAGTATTACAGACAATGGTCAATTTATTGTATTTGCGAATAGTGATAGACAAGCCCAATTAATCGAGATGGATTGGACCACGGGAAACATTGTCGAAGAAGTTATATTATTTGATGGAGTGAGGAATGTTGTTATCTCCAAAGATGGCACTAAACTCGCGGCACTAACAGGTGATTTAAGTACTGGTGATTTTGACAATCTGATATTTGTCATTGATTTGATTAGTGGAGATCAGCAATCCTATGAATTGAATAATCCAACATTTACCGAAAATATATTCACAGGTGATGTGTTGTTTGCTGATGTAATGGAATTCGATTTATCAGGAGAAAATGTACTTTATGATTCCTTTAATTCTCTTGAAGGTAACAACGGCTTAGACATCACTTATTGGGATATTGGCATTTTGAAAGTTTGGGAAAACACAACAGGTAATTTTGAACCAGCTAGTAACAATATTTTTAAAGTATTTAGTGGCTTGCCTCAGAATACCAGTGTAGGTAATCCTACATTCAGTAAAGACAATCCTGATGTCATTGCCTTTGATTTAAGGGAAATAGGTGTGATAGAACAAGACACTATCTATCAGATATTAGGCGCAAACTTGAACACAGGGGAAGTCGAAGAAATATTCGAAAACAATACGTGGGGGTATCCTAATTACTCTATTGACGATAGTGAATTGATCTTTTCCTTTGATGATAGACCTTTGATCTTGGGCCGTAGAGCATTAGAGGCAGATAGAATCTCAGCTACCGCTGATGCAGTAAGATTTATTGTAGAGGATGTCCCTCAGTGGGGTGTTTGGTTTGGTACAGGAAATAGAGATCTTTTGTCAGATACGGACGATCCAGTTGTAGGTGAGTTAAACATATATCCGAATCCAGTCACAGACTATATTAGAATTGCTATTCCTGAAGATCTGGAAGGTGATAAACGCATCGAAATCTTCACATACGCAGGGAGAAGAGTCTTGACTGAGACACTTAACTCTTTCGATACTTCTGGTTCAATTGATGTATCGACACTACCAAATGGGTCTTATATGTTGAAATTGTCTACAAAAGATGCCTTATTTACCGAAAAAATTATGATTCTGAGGTAATCAAACCGTACTTTTGGGATAATAGAAGTTAAATCCTATACGTTTAACCACAATAACAAATTAAAATGAGTCCGCGTACATATAAACTTTTTCTCCAAGCTTTTATTTTCATATGTGTTATTGCAGTCTTTGTCTCTTGTAATAGAGGTACAGGTTGTCCGAATGCATTTTAAATAAAATAGGCACACATATGGCAATTCAATGGAACATAATCGATAGCGAAACAGCTGTTGATGAAGCATTGCAAGATTCTTACAATCAAACTATCCTTATTTTCAAACATTCGACCACATGCCCGATTAGCAGTATGGCTAAGATGAGGCTTGAAGGAAATTGGGATATTGACTCCCTTCCTACTTATTATATCGATGTAAGAAATTCTAAACCTTCATCTAATTATGTGGCTGAAGCACTTGATGTTAGGCATGAGTCTCCTCAAGTCATTATCGTTGATAAAGGCGAAGCTATTTATGATGTCTCGCATCTTGATATCACAGTTGCAGAAGTAAAAGATGGGATGAAAGAACTCGAGAATAAATTTTAAGCTTTTTTCCAAGCTCTAGTCATTTCTCTTTTTTTGCCTGGGCCAGGCAGTGATTCCAATTCAAAACCACTTGCTTTTAATGCACGCTTGAATGAGCCTTTAGCACAATAGGTGACAAGTATAGCATCATTGGTTAAAGCAGCATACATCTTTTTCATAATCGGCAAATCCCATAACTCTGGTTGTGTTGTAGGAGCAAAAGCATCATAATAAATGATGTTGTATTTATCCACTTCGTTTAAGTCTTCAAACTTTCTAGTCAGTTTTTTAAAATGAAAATTATCAAAACTCATTGTTTGACCATCTGCTAATTCATGCATGTGGTTGAAGTCCTTTTCCAAATGAGGCACCTTTAGGTATTCAATATAGTTTAATTGACTGACGACTTGGTCATTAATAGGATAAGCATCTACAGCGGTGTAGTTTACTTGGAGACTTGAATTTTTGTTTGTTTCTATCAAGGTCAGTAAAGCATTGAGACCTGTACCAAATCCTATTTCTAAAATATCGAGTTGATTCACTTGTTTAAGTATCATTCGGTGAAAACCTGCGCATAAGAACACATGCAGACTTTCTTCTACTGCTCCGAAAGTTGAATGATACGTCACTCCAAATCTATCGGAGAAAAGTGTCATAGATCCATCTTCTGTCAATTTAAATTTTGTACTCATACCCATGATCTTAGCACAAGGTAATATTTCCAAAACGTAAGCAGAAGACCGCTTACTAAATAGGGATGATTGTACAAACAATATTGATTCTCTACCCTCTTTGAATTTATATAGGTAGTAAAGTTCGTATTCATTACATTTACAGTACTAAACAAAATAATATGAGTAATCAATTGTTAGCTGGTAAAAGAGGAATTGTTTTCGGAGCATTGGATGAAAAATCAATTGCGTGGGCAGTTGCTGAACAATGTGTAGCTGAAGGCGCATCGATAACATTGACAAATGCACCGGTGGCTTTACGATTTGGACAAATAAATGAATTGGGTGAAAAATTAAATGCCAAAGTCATACCAGCGGATGCTACTTCTATGGATGATCTTCTAAATCTCTTGAATGAGTCAGTGGATGTGCTAGGTGGTAAAATAGATTTTATCCTTCACGCGATTGGCATGTCGATCAATGTGCGCAAAAAGAAAAGCTACACAGAATTGAATTACGACTGGCATCATAAGACGCTAGATATTTCAGCAATGAGTTTTCATCGGGTCATGCAGTTGGCTTATGAGCACAACATCATGAGCGACTGGGGATCAATCCTTGCATTGACTTATATCGCAGCACAGCGAATTTTTCCAGACTATAGCGAAATGGCAGAATCAAAGGCACTTTTAGAATCTTATGCTAGAAGTTTTGGGTATCACTTTGCTAAAAAAAATCATGTGCGTGTCAATACAATTTCTCAATCTCCAACCATGACGACAGCTGGCAGTGGAGTCAAAGGCTTTGATGACTTTTTTAGTTATTCAGATAAAATGTCGCCATTAGGAAATGCCTCTTCCAAAGCATGTGCTGATTATTGTGTTATGCTGTTTTCTGATTATACGCGTATGGTAACGATGCAAAATCTTTATCATGATGGTGGATTTTCTATGATGGGCATGGAGCCTGCGGTGTTAGGGAAATAGGATTAATGTTGAATTTTGAATGTTGAATTTTGAATGATGTGAGGTTTGTGGAGATGACTGAGTGGTTGCGCCATTGGGCGGAATCAAAGGTCGCAAACCGACCTTTGAAACAAAGGAACCGCTTTATCAGAAGCGGCTGCTTAGTGATCTCATTCTAAAGAAAATTGGGAGAAACTATCAATCAAAACTATAGCATATATCCTATATCTATTATGATTTATTCGTTCTGTCGATTTATGATGTATGATATCAGATGCATGATTTCTGATTTTTGGAAAATGGATGACTCCTACCTAAAGACCACCTTGTCATCCACCAAAGACGAATGCCATTCCTCCATAGGAGAAGAATTACACTCTTAGTAAATGTTGGAGTTTGACTTTCTTTATTTTAAGCTGTAGCAGTCATGGATAATAAGAAATTTAACAAAGGCGCTACGCAAGCTACACTCCAAATTTGTCAAATTGGTTTCTCAAAAAAAGCCGTGGCAGACGCTTACATTCATTCAACATTAAAAATTTATAATTAAACCTTACCAAAGGCGCTACACAAGCTACACTCCAAATTTGTCAAATTGGTTTCTCAAAAGAATCAAGCCGTGTTCGGCGCTTACATTCATTCAACATTAAAAATTTAAAATTAAACATTACCAACGTCTACTTCGCATAAGGAAACTCATGATTGTAAAGTGACACATGAAGATGATCATCTGTGCCTACATGTCGCATCGTTTTGAAACCCATCAATCGGAAATAACTCGTCATCAGCAAATTTCTAAATTCGGAACGGTCATTGACTCGAATATCGAGGGCGTAGACGTATCCATCTTTTTGTTTGTAGTGAAGAGATGCTCGTTTGGAAGGCAGACCCATTTCCCTGTAATCTTCTGGTTTTCTTTCTGCATCAGTCAAAATCAGTTTCTTATCTAAGTGAGCTATGGTACTTGTGCTTAATCTTAACAATGGGTGCATTTGTAGATATTCTACCCTGAGATTTTGAGATTTCACATTCGTAGAGGAAAAGAAAAAGAGTGCATGAATGCCATAGAGGAGAACGATTAGAAATGCAATAATCGAGCGCCTTTTGACACCTGCATAATCTCCAATCGTACCTGTAATGAACCCGTGAATCAAGGTGAAATACAAAATCAACAAGACTGTTGTTGCTCCCATTCCTATAAACAAACACGTGTAGGCAGACAAGGCATAGTTGACGTGAGTAAACACGGAAATACGAATCAATAGTACAAAAGGAAGGATGGCTAAAAGTAGAATGAAAAGAAGAAAGCGCAATACGCGAGCCATCACAAAGATTTATATGATGAAGGTAATTTAAAATCGGCTGATCAAAATAGTATTTAGACTGTCAACTGACGTTAATCGATGAAATGGGTACGAATAAATATCAGATTAAGGAATTCGGCTAAAAAGATTTAAAATCTGCTATTTTATGGCTATACTGTATACATAAATCGTAACAATGGAAAACTTATTACCCTTTATCCCAATCATATTTATAGGATTACTATTACTCAGTACTGGGTTCTTTGTTGTCAAACAACAAACGGCTGTTATTTTAGAGCGACTTGGAAAATTTGCCGGAGTTAAAAACCCTGGCCTACACTTCAAGATACCATTCATAGATAAAGTCGCTGGTAGAGTAAATCTAAAAATTTTGCAACTGGATGTGATGGTAGAGACTAAAACAAAAGACGATGTTTTTGTAAAACTAAAAGTATCCGTTCAATACAAAATTCTCTCTGATGCCATTTATGATGCTTTTTATCGTTTAGAAAACCCACATGATCAAATTACCTCTTACGTCTTCGATGTGGTTCGTGCAGAGGTGCCTAAGATGAAGTTGGATGATGTTTTTGTACGCAAAGATGATGTCGCCAATGCCATTAAATCTGAACTTTCTGAGGCAATGAGCGAATATGGTTATCAAATCGTAAAAGCATTGGTCACAGATATAGACCCTGATGAGTCAGTCAAAATCTCAATGAACCGAATTAATGCCGCAGAACGTGAGAAGCTCGCTGCAGAATATGAGGCTGAAGCTGACAAAATTAGAATTGTGGCTAAGGCTAAGGCCGAAGCTGAGAGCAAGCGCTTACAAGGGCAAGGTATCGCAGATCAACGACGTGAAATTGCCAAAGGCTTAGAAGATTCTGTAGAAGTGCTTAATCAGGTTGGCATCAATTCTCAAGAAGCATCTGCATTAATCGTTGTAACTCAACATTATGACACACTGCAGTCATTGGGTGACAATTCGAACAGTAATCTGATATTACTACCAAATAACCCTAATGCAGGTTCAGATATGTTAGGTCAAATGACAGCATCATTCATTGCTTCTCAAAAAATGGGTGATGAATTAAAATTACAAGAAATCAAAAAACTAAAAGAAGGTAGAACATAATATAGAAAAAAAATATAGACGTAAATTCTTGATTAACAGACAGGAATACATTGTCTTTACAAGATATGTCGATAATTTTTGTCTCTTTTATTGATATAGGAAGCAATATTAACTACATTTGACAGGGTTTTTATATTTCTATATATAAATTGGTTTGAAAATTGATTTAAACCAGTTAAATAATACTTAGAATTTGGAGTTTTATCAATGGCTCGTTCCTTTATTCGCGATCTACTACTGCGTTAGGATTGTTAGGCAGTATATCAACAAGAAAAGGTTATTAAGAAGTACAGCTATTTGGCTAGTGTTCTGGGTATTGCTATCAATATTCTGTCTAACACCACACGAGCTTTCTACTGACTTAGCAAACCTCCTTGGATTTAAGAGCAACATCAACGCTGTAATATTTTTTGGTTTGGGCTTATTGTTTTTGTTCAACATGTTTTTTACTGCTTCTATAGAACGACTTGAGAAGCAAATGACAGGCGTTGTCAGAAAATTGGCTATAGAAAATCAAGAACTACGTAAGAAAGTCTCAGATTATGAGATAAAGCTTATCGAAGAGAATATTAAAATCAAAGATTCCGACAAAACCCTATCAAAGGATTAACTTAAGGTCAGTGAAGATCTTATACGTCCTAGAATATTTTTATCCGCACATAGGCGGAGTTGAAACATTATTCCAATCTTTAACAAAGAAGGTATCGGAAGAGGGCCACTCCATCACTGTGATCACAAATAAATACAGCAAAGAGCTAAGTTCATTAGAAATTATTGATGGCGTGAAGATCAAGCGTTATCCATTTGGCAATAGATATCTGTTTACCTTATTGGCTATTTTTCCTGTTATAAGAGAAGCATTGAGGCATGACATTATCCATACCACATCTTATAATGCTGGATTTCCTTCTTATTTTGCTGGATATATAACGAGGACAAAAGTTATCATCACGTTTCATGAAGTCTGGTCTCAACTTTGGGATGGTGTCCCTTTTATGGGTTCAATCTCAAGATTCTTGCATCGAAGCTTCGAAGCTATGTTATTGAAATTACCGTTTACTAAGTTTGTCGCAGTTTCTGACAGTACAAAAAATGCCTTAGTTGCCGCAGGAGTAAAAGAGACAAGAGTCATACGAATCTATAATGGACTTGACTATGAAGATTTCCCATCATCAGAAAGAAAAGCAGTCATTGATGATACTTTCAATTTTTGCTACTTTGGACGACTTGGAGTTTCTAAAGGAATAGATGTATTAATGGAAGCTGTATTAAAATTAAAAGATTCTAGACAAGAGGCGTATACCCTTACACTCATCATACCAAAAGAAGAGAATGCGATACTGTCTTATGTGTTCAAGTTAATTGAGGAATACAACTTAAACTCAATCATTAAGATTAAACATGAATTGTCGAGAGAAAATCTTTTTCAAGAATTGGTTAAAGCTGATGCGATAATCATACCTTCTTACAATGAAGGCTTTGGCTTTACAGCCGCAGAAACTAGCGCATTAGGTATCCCGATAATTTCTTCTGGAAAAGGATCTCTTCCTGAAGTTGTCTCTGGCAAACACATAGAATTCACCCCATACTCTGGCGATGGTCTAGCTGAATCAATGAAGCAAGCTATGAATGGTGATTGGCAACATGATGTCCCGTTAAAGAAATTCAACCTGGATGAATCAGTGAATAACTACATAGATTTATATCATGACTTACATACTCGTGTGAAATGAAAAGAGTCATATTCTTAGCAGATTCCATTAGTAACCAAACGGCAGGGATTCATTATTTTGGATTACAACTCATCCGAAATATTCAAAAAACATTTCCTCACTATGAGTTTCACTCCATCTCAAGTAGCATCATAGATATCGATAACATCCAACAACACATCATCCCTGTTAAAACAAGTATCCCACAACATTTACGGATTAGGCAACTAACAACTATTCCAAGAAAAGTGAATACTTTGAATCCTGATGTGGTCATAGAGTTGGCACATTTTGGACCCTTCAAACTTAACCCTGCCATTAAGAAGGTGACAGTCATACATGATATGACAGCAATAACGCACCCAGAATTTCATTCAGCTTCAAGTCATCACATACAGAAATTAACGCTGCCAAGAATTGTTAAAAACGCTGATCTCATTCTAACGAATTCCATATTCACCAAAAAAGAAATCAGTCGAGTTACAGGTATTGATTATTCTGCAAAAATTCATGTTCTTTACCCTACGCTAAAATATTTAAACCGAAGCCAAGAAGATCATCCGGCAAGCACACAAAAAACATCTCCATACTTTTTAAGTGTTGGAACTATAGAGCCTCGGAAAAACTATGTATCTGTCATTAAGGCTTTTGAACAATTTCATCGCAATCATTCAACTTATGAGCTAATCATTGCCGGGCGAAAAGGATGGAAGAATAAACAAATTTATCAGGCTTTAGATAATTCTGTAGCAAAAGCTTCAATACAAGTAAAAGAAAACGTCTCGGAAGAATATCTACAACAACTCTATAAGGAAGCTTCAGCATTCATTTCAGCATCCCATATTGAAGGATTTGGCCTTCCTATCTTAGAGGCCGCAAGTTTTGGGACGCCACTTATTGTTGCAAAAAATTCTGCTCAGCAAGAGATAGTCAAAGACTATGGACTAACATTTAACAGCTTAGAGATATCTGAACTGGCTAGTTGCATGACTACTCTAGCTACAGATCATTCTGCAACCACACAACTCAAGCTCAAGAGCCAAGCACTGTTTGAGGACATCACGTCCATAAGAAAAAAGCAATATGCTTCTTTGAAATTTTGAGGAAGGAGGTAGATTGAAGGAATTAGGAGAAAGGATTAAGTAATCTGCCTAACATCATCAATCCATTTGTAAAACTCTGTCCTTTTTCAAGTGTTTCTTTTGTATAGGTAACACCTACTGGAGTTTCACCTATATTGACTTGCTGCAATTTTGCTTTCTTAATGATATCGATACAAAATTCAAAGCCGTTGTAGTCGATAGTCAGCTTCTCGGCAAATTTGCGAGACATAACTTTTAATCCAGATTGACTATCCGAAACCATTAGACCTGTCTTTATGTAACTCACCCAATTTCCTACAAGGTTGTATAGTACTCTTAAATTTGGTACTGGATTTTTAGTTAAAAAACGACTGCCAATTACTAAATCAAGATCTTTTTGACGGATCTCTGCGATCAATTTGACAAGATCTTCTGGATGGTGTTGTAGATCTGCGTCAATGGTTGCAATGTACTCAGCTTTTTGACTTATGGCATATTCAATACCTGTCATTGTACTAGCACCTGGACCTAAATTTATCATATGATTGATGACCGTCACTTTCGGGTTATAGGTGAACAGTTGCGGCGTACGATCATCGCTGCCATCATTAACAACGATTATATTTGAAAATCCTTTGTGTTCCAATTGAGAAACCAGTGCGCCAATACGTTTTTCTTCGTTCAGTGCGGGTATGACTACATAGACTTGCTCTAGCAGTTTCTTTACAGAAGGAAGGACTATGGTTTTAATTGATTTCATAAATAGCGAAATTTCCTCTTCGCACTGTCTCTCCAATTAACGAATAAGCGAGACTATTATTACCTATTTGCTTTGTGACATTATCTGTACATAATAATTGCAAACTTTCATTTTCGGACAGATAAGACAGCAATTCTCTATATTTAGTAGTCAGCGTTTTTTCTGGAGTATTGTCTATGGATGGTGTATTTAGATCTATGATCAGATATTTTATCCCTGAAGCTTTTAAAAAGTCAGAAATCACGTATTTATTCCTGTAATTTTCAATAATTCTAGAAAATAGTCCTAATTGATTATCGTAAATGACTCGTTTATGGTTATGCTTAATGAAATAAGTCAATCCAGTCCCTATTTTAAGAATTTTAGTATTGGGATTACTATTTATTCTATTCATTGCATCACTGAACTGGGGTGCTATATACTTATCTTGAAGCTCTGAAGGTGACTTTATTATACCCGTGTTGTAATAATATACATCCGTTGATATAATGGCTTTTCCTTGATGCTCTTGGGCCATATTCACCTGTAAGTTTGAAATTCTAGAGACAAGAGTCATGACTATCCAGACAATACTTAAAACAACAATCGATATTCTTGCTGTCACTTTTAGTGCATCAGTGGCACCATGTTGTCTATCAGCAAAATACATTAGCCCGACTAATAATAGCGGGAACAATAAGTAACCATACCAAATAATTCCAGAAGAAAATGTCAAAAAGAAAAATGAATAAGTAATACACAGTATGGTAAGATAACTAGCAATTTTCTTTGAATTTTGTCCAAATCTGTAGAATAGGAAAAGGATAAATAAGAATGAACTGATAAGAATTGGATAGGTGATAAAATCTTGATCACCTGATAATGCAACGACCAACCAACCAAATGGTTGATAAAGCACTTCAGAAATTTCATAAACTGGTGCGAGAAATTTATCGACAATATTAAATCCAGAAATTGAAGACTCATTTGATAATTCACTTGCCCCTATTTTCACATTATCGACCAAGATAAATGAGTTATGAACTGATAGAACAAATAGACTTGATAAGACAATAATTGCTAACCATTTATATACATGTCCTTTGATCATTGCCAAAAGCACTAGTGGCAAAAGGATGATATATAGAAACCCAATGTCTACAAATGATCCTTGCTGGTTTGTGTTTATTGAAATATCATATGGCAATGTTAAGTATCTACTAATGAGCGGTTCGTAACCAAAGTACCTCTGGATTTCTTCTCTTTGAGTATTAGAAATTGACACATCATCAATCTTTAAAGCTTCTTGGTCTTGCAATGTATAGTATAAGGATACTCCAATAGAGACTAATAGTATGAAGACTACAATGATGGTCGGTATGTGTTTCCTTATATTCACTAATTACCTTTTGATTCTTTGTATATCTGATTCATCTTTTGAAAATTAGTCTTCACACCTGGTGCATCACCAATCAGCAATGTTTTTGGAGAAAGTGACTTTGTATCCATATAATTTTTACTGGCCCAAGGTAAAATTGGTATCAAATGAAAAGCACCAAAAATCAATGCAAAACTGACAAGTTTAATGAGCAACTTTCGATTGGTGATCAATATATACCCTAACAAAGCTAGACCCACAAAAGCCATTATCCATTGTTGATAATTAACACCAAGATGTGCCGAACGCAAACCACCGACATCATCTATTCGGGCGATTAAAAATATGGCAATACCAAACGAAGCGGCGGACAACATAGCTGGAACACCACCTTTCCTAGCCCAATAAGCAATCACTAAGGTTGTAATGAGATATAAATGCGTAAATTTTATACTTAAGGCAAAACCAGAAAGTAAGCCGAGTAAAATGAGAAATGACAAAGGCTGATTATCCTTTTGTAGATATTTAAAGAATTGATGAACAATAACGATTTGAAAAAATAATAAAGCAAAATCAATTTTAACGTCAATAGATAATTGATTATAAATTGCAGGAGTACAGGTCAATATACATATGACCAACAATCTCAGATTGAAATTTAGTTTAACAACTTTCCTCGTGAATTCGTTAATTGCAACTATGGCTAGAACAAATGAACTGAAACTAATGAGAATTGCCAATTCATGACTGTTTAAGAGAACAAATCCTGTACTCATAAACAATTGCCAACTGTATGGTTGAAATCCTGGGATTAAAGCCCCACTATCTGCTAGTAGTTGTGTCACATTTAAATAAAAATTTCGGGCATCAAACCCATATGGGTATGGAGATAATATGGACAAAAAGTTTATTGCCAATGCAACAATTGTCAAATAATAGACCAGGAATCCCCAATACGAAACTTGTTTGTAGTCTTTGAATGAGGTAAATAAAATCAATTTTAATCCAGTAAAAAACTTCTTATACCCCAATACAATGGGCAGACCTAGTAAAATAATTACTGGTATAAGTGTGAGAAAGTGTAGGGCTGCTAACATGAACAATGTCCAAATAAATATCATGAGTCCTATGCACAGGGATAAACTAATGCTATTGCCTTTGTTGAAGAACCGCTTAAGAACACTATTGCCTAGTGTATAGACTGAAGCATAAATCAATACTAAAACTGCAATGAAGCCAAAATATCTGCCGAGATAGTACAGCAATTGGGCAGACGTCGTACTCTCTCCTACAAAGTTATCAAAAGAAAAAAGGATTGCGCTTGTAAAGAAGCCAACCATCAAAACAGGAGTGAATCCAGTATAAAACTTTCGCTTTATTCTATCGACATTTATGAATTGGACCAAAACAAACAAGGAAATGCCAAATAACTGGATAAAAAGTAAAAAGTTGAAATACTTGAACAAAACAAATCCTTGTATATGCAAAGGATGCTTATCCATGTAATCAAGGAATAATACAAAAATCCATACTATTGAAAAAAGTATGATTAAGCCACTACTTATCTTCTTGAGCATAATTCAGGTAAGAACCTCAAATGTATTAGTTTTTATGTAGAATCAGTGTTAAAAAATATTATTTAGAAAGGATTAAAAAATCAAGTCCTAGTACTGTTTGATTGATCAAAGTCAAAGTGAAATATTAAATAATTTATACTTACTTAACCTCCTCATTACCATATCTTTAAAAGAAGTGTTTTCAAATTAGACTATTATTTTAGCAACAAATGGAGATAAGCAAACCAAGCTTATCTAGATTGTATGTTTTCGCACTACTCTGCAAATAACTGATATTTAGACTATCTGTAACCAGGCATACTAAAACTAAGTATTCAACTCTTATCCTATGATCAACAATTAAAGATAGTAAAGAAAAAGCTCGAAAATAAAAGAAAACATATATATCTTCCTCATTATCAGCAACTTAACAACATAGTTCAAATCAAAAGCCAATTTGTGTAGTACATCGCATACTCACACTAATTCAGTGCACTGTACTGATACGTGATCATGCTCAATCTACGACTGACGATCAAATTATAAATTTAGACAAATCAGGACATGCTCATTGTATACTCCAATTGAACTATACTTTTAGAATTGAACTCAACGTAATTAGGGATAGATATAACAATTAATAAGTAAATTGCTATTTTAACTATGATCACCTTTTGTATAAATACGTGACAGATATCAATAAAGCTAAAAATAAGAAATCATTAGATCAACAAACGACTTTAATTGGTCAAAACCTTCTATTCACTCAAAAGATAGACATTGCTTTATATACGCTGATATTTGGATTATATCCATTAGATAGGCAGTTGTATTTGATTCTAGTTATTTGTGCTTTTATCGTTCTACTTATAAAGAATAAGCAAAAGTTAAGTATCCCTATTAAAACATTACTATTGGTAAGCATTATAATTATATTTTTAGTGCCATCCACATTCAAATCATTGATACCCTCTTTTAGCATCTATGTTTCTACCTGTTGGGCTTTAGGCCTATTTTTCTTTCTCAGTCTTTTTAAAGAAGATAAAAAGTCGATAAAACTTAAGCTAATACTTAGTTTAAAAATCTCATTTATACTAAGTGTTTTGTTCATATTTCTAACTAGTTGTTATCAGACAATTCCGGTAGGTAAATTACCAGTTATAGATAAAAGTAAAATTGTACATATTTTTTTTAGGACAGAAAATTATGTTGCAAGTTATATGACTCTATTACTTCCATTCAGTTTGGTAAAAAACAATTCAAAATTACTCAAACTATCTTCCTATACAGCACTAATCATAAGCTTATATCTAATCATAACGGGGGTCTCTCAAAGCAACATAGTCTTGTGTGGCTTGATTCTGATTGTTTGGCTATTCACTTATCAAAAATCAATTTTTTCAAATAAAAAAATTCTTCTTTCTATACTTGTTGGAACTGTTGTCATTCTTATCTTTTTCTCGATGTATCAAATTAGAAGTGCTTCAGGTCAGTTAAATATCGTATCAGAATTTAAAGGCATGAATGAACGATTTGATCTATGGGAGGCTACACTAAAATTAATTGCCGAAAATCCAATCGTGGGTGTAGGCTTAGGTAATTGGATGATTTCTGTAGCAAAATTTATTGACATTAGATCACAAATAGTCCATCCTCATAATCTATATCTGGAATTAGGGTCTGAAATAAGTATGATTGCACTTATTTGTTTTATACTATTATTTATTATTGTCATTTGGAAGAAAACAATTCTACAAAAAACAAGAAACTTTCTCGATATAGCTTGCATCCTAAGCTTATTCACTTACTTAATAAATTCATTTGTATATGGTACAATAAATCATCAATACATGGCTTTTTCTGGCATTACGCTTATAGCGTTTACTGTATTATATATATTGCAATCTGACATCAATCACAATAAAATATTTCATGTATCTAGATTAGCATCTAGTATTGCCATTGTCTTTTCGCTAGCAGTTTTGTTGTACCATTTAAATATTTATCACAAGATTAGGGCAATTAGAAATCTTTATAAAATAAAAAAAGAAGAGCGCAAACAAGTTCTATTAAATCATTACAATAGATCACTGTATTCTCATAGAACAAAGCACAATACTATAGCTCAACAACTTTTGAAAAAATACGACTTATCGCCTGAAGAAAAAAGATATTTTACACAAGAATTAGCATTCCAATATCCTTACGATGAAGAATATGTTACAAATTTTGTCAATATATTAATTAAGGAAAATAAATTCAACCAAGCTATTTTTCACTATAAAAATTTAGGCTTTAAATCAAATGAGGATTATGATTTTTTATTAAAATTGACTGAATTATATTATCAAAATGGAGACATCGAAAACGGAGATAAAATTATAAATAAAATAAGAGAAATCCCTAACGAATCCATACTATCTGTAGGAATGGAAAAATTTAAAAAAATTGCTGCCCTTAAATCTAAAGCCTATGGTCTTCACCAAAAATATTCTAAGTAGTTAGGTCTTGAAAACTTGTCTGAATAATAATTTAAAAAAATTGTGAATCCGACCATTAACTGGAAATAATTTGAAAAATACAAAAACAAATCGCTGATATAAATTAGCTCTTGTAGACCTAGGGTAATTAGATGCATAAGCTTGGATGATTCTCAAATTTTGTTTGTGTTGTTTCACAAAATACTCCTTACTAAGATTGTCTTCAGTTTTTATGTAGGTCGTTACATCTGATAAATTTACAAATGTACCGTACTTACCAAGCTTCAACCAAAGTTCCCAATCCTCTGCATAATTCAAATTCTCATTATATCGCAGTGCCTGATTGTCAATTATTCTTTTAAACATGACCGTACTATGCTGAAAAGGACATCTAAACAATATTTGATTTCTGATATCAACATCGTTTTGTGGATTGTATATATGGCCTTCATCAGTTTTAAATGCTGTTCCTAATAAGATGACCTTAGGGTTCTTTGTAAGATAATCATACTGTTTTTTCAGTTTCTCTTCATCGATCCATAAATCATCATCATCAATTCGTGCTATAAATTCTCCAGTAGCATACTCCAAGCCTTTGTTTAGACTCTTTTGAAGACCTAGATTATGCTCATTTCTAATTAACGTAATTGTATCTTTGGCTTTATATTGTGATAGAAAATCAAATGTTTCATCAGTTGAACAATCATCAACCACAATAATTTCGAAATCATGAAACTTCTGCTGAAATACAGATTGAAGAGCTTTTTCTAAAAGCAATCTTCGATTATAAGTTGATATGATTACACTTACTTTCAATTTTGAATAGTGAAAATTTTTAATTCATTTAAAACGCTAGTTAATGCTTTTACCAATGAACCGTATCAGCATGTTTTAGCGAAGATATGGCGAAGAGTCAAAAAAATTGTAAATCCGTCAAGTATTCATTATAAAATTGCAGATTCTAATCTATCTAAAGTCTTTGAACTCGATCGATCAATCTCGTATGACTCGATAATTAGCTTTATAACCCCTGTTTATAATCCCAACCAGGCACACTTGAAAGAGACAATTGAATCTGTGCTTAATCAAACTGCTTCAAATTGGGAATTATGCCTCCATGATGATGGGTCAACTCAAGAAATTAAAGACATTCTAAGTGATTATGATAAAATAGATGCACGAATTAAACTTTCACTAGGCAAGCAAAACCTAGGTATTGTTCAAGCCTCTAACAAAGCCATACAATTAGCTGAAGGTCAATATATTGCATTCCTAGATCATGATGATTGCATCCATCCTGACACAGTCAGATTGATAAGTAAGACACTGCAATCTGACAATAAAATCAAACTTATATATACAAATGAAAATTCGATTAATATAAATGGGATTGTAGAATCCACCTTAGATAAATTACCATTTGGCCATCATACATTAAGAAGTGCAAACTACATCAATCATTTGACTGTAATCAATAAGCATGTTGGGGACAAATTAGGGTGGTTAAGAGAGGATTTTGAAGGTGCTCAGGATTATGATCTTCTTTTGAGAGCCACAGAATCACTTCAAAGAGAGTGTATTGTTCATATTCCTAAGGCACTCTACCACTGGAGAATGACTGATAATAGTATTAGTAAACATGTCTGGGCAAAAAAGTATGTGGATGAATCAGCACAAAAAGCACTAAATGCTCATCTTCAACGCTTAAAAACCAATTTAACATGCAAAGCTGGCAGAAAATCTGGTACCTACCAATTGGTCTCTGAGACAGAAGATGAAGTATTTATACTTATAGACCTTAAAATTGCATCGGCAAAGGAATATTTGCAGACAGCAACATCATTGATTGAAAACACCTCATACACTAATTTCAAACTAAGGAAGCCAGATAATTGGGACACTATTCATAAACAACTAAGAAATAAAAATCATAAAAGCTCTTTTGTGGATCAAAAATCCGTTGATTTAGCTCATGACGATTATTTTATATGCGTAATCACACAAGCATTGTCTTTCCCTCAGCCACATTGGCTTAAAAATTTAGCCATTTACATTAAAATAGATTCTAAAACAATAGCTGCTCCTTTGATTACATATTTAAATAACAAGGTGTTTTGTGATGGATTATTCTATTATAACGGCGAATTAACAAATTTATATCAAAATCTTAATAAGAATAGTTTACTAGACTATTTTTCAGGTATTACAAAAGACGTTAATGGAATATATAACATATGCTATCTTTGCGCAAATACTGCTACAGATAGGCGAAAACCTATAGTTGTAAGTTCTCAATCTGAAGTAAAATTATCAATAAGCGATATCCAAAAGTATGGTGTAATTATTGCACAACAACAATAGTATTCATTGTAAATTAAGTTTAAGCTGGAGAAGAAGGAAAAAAGTACGGTTATCAAATTGCAAAACATTAGCAAAACCTTTACTGTGAGGGAGAATCGAGCTTTATCTATTAGGGAGAGATTCACAAAATTGTTAGGTGCAAATCATAATAAGAAAGAGATAAAAGCATTAAAAGAGTTAAATCTCAAGATAAAGCGAGGTGAAATTTTTGGAATAATAGGTCGCAATGGGAGTGGGAAGTCTACACTGATAAATATAATAATGGGTTCTATACCAGCTGATAAAGGTGGTAAAATCACGACTAGAGGTAGAATGATGAGACTATCACTTGGACTTGGTGTTGACCTTAACCTTAGTGCTAGAGACAACATTTATGTCAATGGGAGTATTATTGGTCTCAGCTTTAAGAAGATCGGAAGCATCTTTAATGATATAATTGACTTTGCAGGGCTAGGTGAATTTGTAGATACACCTGTGAAGTTTTTCTCGAAGGGAATGAAGCAGCGTCTCATGTTTTCGATTGCAATGCATGCAGATGCCGACGTCTTTTTACTTGACGAGTTCTTTGGAGGTACAGGCGATGAAGATTTTAAAAAGAAAAGTGATGAAGCATTTCGACGTACAATTCTTGAAGGTCGTACGATAGTCATTGTGAGTCACTCGATGCAAATTATAAAGAAGTATTGCGATAGAGCTTTATGGTTAAACAAAGGTAAAGCTATAAAAATAGGAAAGACTGAAGACGTTGTTATGGCATATAAACAGTCATTTGAAAAAAAACAAGCAAGTTAGTAGATGGCATTTGGCATAAGAGCTCTAATATTAAAAATACCTGAAAGCAATCGATTCGAACGGATCTGGAAGCTTGCACAAGTTGATTTTAAAAAGAGATACTACAACGACAGACTTGGCTTACTATGGGCATTTATCAATCCTGTACTAAAAGTGTTGATCTACTGGATAGTTTTCAGCTTCATCATGGCTAAAGTTAGAGAAGGTATCCCAAATTTTGCGTTATTTATTTTTTCTGCTATCATATTCTGGATGTGTTTTGTTGAGATGATGAGAAAAGGAATGAGAGTCCTTGAACATAAACGATATCTAATAGAAAACATAAAAGTCCAAAAAGAAGATCTCTATATTTCAAACAGTTTATCGATCCTTATCGGTTTCACATTCAATCTAGTCGCTTATTTAATCATAGCTTTTCTTTTTGGTGTACGATATTCTGGTTCACTCATTTTTATGCCTATAATCATCCTTACAACGACATTGATTGGTACGGGTATGGGGATGATATTATCTGTTATATATATTTTCTTTAGAGACATTAATCACATGGTAGACATTATAGTTCTATTTGGATTTTGGACGTCTGGGATATTTTTTCCTTCATCCAAAATCATAGAATTTTGGAAGCCACTTTATTATTTAAATCCCTTTGTTGGTATTTTAGAAAATGTAAGATCTATGATTGTATATGGATCAAAAATTAATCTAGAAATAATGAGTGTAAATTTAGTTATTGGTCTTGTTGTTTTCGCTATTGGATTGAGTTTAGTTAAAAAATATTCTTATCTCGCAATTGAGAGGTTGTAATTATGAGTAGTCAAACATTCGAAAATAGAAATTTGGTTTTAGTATGTGGAATGCATCGTTCTGGCACTTCCGCTGTTTCAGGTATTTTACATCATTTAGGCCTGTCGATCGGCAAGCACATCCTGCCCCCAGCCCCAGATAATCCTAAAGGATTTTTTGAGAATAGAGCTATTGTTAATTTCAATACAACCATTCTTCACAAACTAGACTTGACATGGGATAGTATTTATTCTTTGCCTCCTAATTGGAGAGAATTGTTAAATCTTGAAAAGCTAATTGAAGATTTCAACAGTCTAATTTTGGAAGAATTCTCTAGCGATGTAAATATTATCATAAAAGACCCAAGAATCAACATCCTACTACCTATTTATAAAGAACTTTTCTTACCAGAGAATGTCAATATAGTTTATGTAGTTCGTAATCCAGTAAATGTCATTCAGTCATTAATTACGCGCAATAGTTTTAAATCTAACAAGTGCGCGTTAATGTGGCTTATCCACAACAACAACATCATCGATAATATAGACAGTTATGAGAATTACATTATTGATTATGACAAGATGACCTCTAATCCAATCAATGAAATAAACAACATAATAGATAAGTTATCAATAAACACCTCCAAAAAGGTTAAAGAAAAAAATAAAATAATAAAGGAATTCATAGACTCGGTTCCCCAAAACAAACCTAGAATAGATTTAGATGTTCACAAGAATTTATTCAGCTGTATAAATCGAGTATATACAGACCTTTTAGAACATAAAAGAATAGATTCCACAATACAGAATAGTATATTAAAAAGATCAAAACCTTTTTTAAATTACCATAAAATATATGAAGACAGTAGTTACACTAATTCATACTACGCTACCGTAATTCTTTTCAAAAACAACTATCCGTTTAAACGAATTAGGCATTCAATTTCAATTGGTACAAATATCATTGAAATCCAAATTCAAGACAAAGAAATAAATAGAATCAGCGTAATACCCACTAATAAATACAGTATCATTAAACGATACCCTAGTGAATATGGGAGGGGTGCAGACTATTCTTCTTGCGATCCAATAAAATTTAATGTTAATTACGAACATGGCATTAAGTATCTATTAAGTCCGTCATCGTATTTTCTGTATGAGTATAATGACTCTGACATTAATGGTTTTAGATTTACCTTTGATCTCATTTCGATCAATCGTAATACGCTTGACGAATTATCTAACATTAATAACGAAGTCAATAACTGGATAAAAGGAAATATTGAAAGTCTAAAGAATCAACTGCAAGAAACTACAGTACTTAATCATAACATTTCTAGTAAACTCACTAGTCAAGATGCCATCTTAGAGACTAAAAATCAAATCATATTTGAACTTGAATCTGAACTCAGCAGTACCAATGAAGAATATAGACGTAGTATTCAAGAATTAAAAACAGAAAACGAAACGGTCGAATTATTCAAAGAGATTAATACTCAGCTAAGTAATAAACTAAACAATACCTCCATTACTCTAAAAGGATTACAAAAAGATCTCAAAAAAAGTAAAAAATCATATAAAGAAGCTAAACTAAAGTTACAAGCGCAAAAGGAAATGGAAACTACGATAAAAGAAAAAGAAAAAGAGATTTTAAAGCTTACTAATGAATACAAGATCATAAGTAACGAGTTGGTACACCTAGAAAATACGGAGGTAAATCTTAAAGAAGTTCTAAAGGAAAACAATGCCATTAATGAAGAACTGTACAGAGTAAAATCTGAATTTACTGTAGCCAAAACTCAATTATTACAACTCCAAGAATCAAAAAATAAATTAGAAGCTCTGTTAGCAGAAAATACAGCAATAAATAAAGAATTAATTGATTTAAAAATAAAAGATGCAAATTCAAACAAAGAAATAGAATATGGCAATAAAGAAATTGATAGATTAAATGACTTTATAAAAAACCAAACTGACATTATCGGAAAATTGAAATCTGATCTCAGTAACAAGTCAAAGGAGATTGATGCCAAAAAATCCGATTTAACTGATGCCACACTAAAGAAGCACCAATTAGATATTGAGTTGAATATATCAAATTCAAGAACAGAAGGCTTATATGAAGTCATTGACAACTTAAATGATAAACTAGGAGATATTCAAAATAATTCTCATACACTCAATGAAGAATTAGTTAACTCTATGAATCTCTTGTCTGAAAAAAATAGACAACTAGAAGAAGCTAGTAAAACTCATGCAGTTTTAGAAGAGCAAATACATCATCTAAATGTTGCGAAAAATGAAGAAATTCAAAAACTACAAGTAAATATAGATTCAGACAATAGTCAAGATAAAGTTCAGACTGAATTAATAAGAAATAAACTTGAAGAACTAGAGGCAGAATTAAATAAAAGACAGAATGATGAAAAAGCCTTTAGAGATCATATTTCAGCACAAAAGGGTGATATCGATGCAATTAAAGAATCAATTAGCTATAGAATAGGTTTTGGCGTAACCTCACCCATTAGATGGGTTTATGATCGTACTTTCAATCGTAAAAACACTTGGGTTTTAGGTGAACTTGCAAGAAGAGGACTAAAAAATCCCGCTGCAACTATTAAACAGATTAGCCCTAAAAATTTTTCAACCTTAAAAAAAGCCCTATCAAATGAACCAGGACAAGCAATCATTGAAAACTTTGATAAACTAATAACACATAAAAGTGAAGAAATCGTTATCGATGACGCTCAAGAAATAAAACCTGATCATAACCGTCAGAAAATATTATACATATCCCCTCACTTACCTGATTATGATACCTCAAGTGGTGGAAAAAGAGCAACTAGAATGATTGCGCTTATGGCTGAGGAGTTTGATTTGTATGTCTACACAAAGGGAAATAAACAACAAAAATATATTGACAAATTACATGAAGTTGGTGCAATAGTCATACAATCAGATAATATAGATCGGATTAAAAAACGTATTCCGAAATTCACTGCAATCGTCTATGCATGGTACAGTACTGTTACTGATTGCAAACGGTTTATGGATTTATATCCTACTGCTAAAATCATTATTGATACCGTGGATGTGCACTGGCTAAGAGAACAACGTTCAATAGGAATTTGGGAGGGACTAACGCAGGAGAAAGTAGACGAAAATAAACGTAACGAGGTGAGAGCCTACAAAAAAGCTGATGTCATTTGGACAGTAACTGAAAACGATAAACAAGAAGTACTATCAGAAATACCAGGAGCAGACATAAGAGTTGTGTCTAATATTCATGACAATGAAATACATAGTTTTATTGATAACGGCTTAAATACAATGCTGTTTATAGGTGGGTATAATCATTACCCCAATATATCGGCGGCAAAACTCGCTGCAGAGACAATTTTACCGATGGTTCGAGAATCAATTCCTGAAGCAACACTGGTACTTGCTGGTTCACATGCTCCAGAAGAGATAGTAGCTTTAGGTAAACTTGATGGTGTTGAATACAAAGGTTTTATACCAGATGAAGAAATAGAAAAATTGTATGAAGATTCCTTTATTTCAATTGCTCCCCTACTGGCGGGTGCAGGTATTAAAGGTAAAATCTGTGAAGCGATCATGTACAGAACTCCTGTTGCAACTAATGCAATAGGTAATGAGGGTATAGATTTAATTAATGAACAAGAAGGATTGATTGCTGATGAACCAGAGGTCTTAGCAAAATTAATTACTCGGGGTATGCAACGCGAATTTGATCTCAATCAAATGACACATAATGCTCAAGAAAAATTAAAAGTCCTTGTTGGAAGTGATGGAGTAAAGACTGCCATGATCAAATCGATAATGCCAGAAATATCAATCTGTATAGTCACGTGGAATAGAAAAGATTTGGTAGAAAGATGTATTCAGTCCATTGAAGGGAATACTAAATATCCATTCTACAAAATCTTAGTGCATTCTAATGGATGTGAGGATGGGACTCAAGGATATCTCAAGGCAGCAGCAGAGCTAAATGATAAGATAATTCCAATTCTATCAGAAACTAATGAGGTGTTTGTCAAACCAAATAATGGTATGATGCGCATGTTCCCAGACAATGACTCGGTGTTAGTCAATAATGACGTCTATGTCACAGAAGGATGGCTAACATCCTTGTACAACGCAGCATACTCAAGTGATGCAATTGGTATTGCTGGTTCAAAAATTCTATATCCAGATAATACGCTCCAAGAGTTCGGGTCTGAATTATATGAGGACGGTACGGGTAGAAACATAGGAAAATGGGATGACCCCAATAAGCCAGAATATAAGAAAATGAAACGAGTAGGTTATGTGAGTGGATGTAGCTTATATATCAAAAAGACGACCATAGATAAAATCGGTGTATTTGACGAACAATTTCATCCGTGTTACTGTGAGGATAGCGATCTTTGTTACACAGCATGGGAAAATGGTCTAGAAATTGTTGTTACTCCAGAAAGTATTATTTATCATGATGAAGGTGGCACTTCCGGGACTGATGAAGATTCAGGATTTAAAGCATATCAAAAAATCAACTTTGAAAAATTCTTAGCTAAACACAGGCATAATCTAGCAGAAATTACAAATAAAATCAAGAGTTTAAACTAAAACTATTACAATTGGCAAAGTCAGAGGAAAAGGAATATGGATCATTTGTTTTTACACATATACCGAAGTGTGGTGGGACTTCATTTAGAAAGTATATTAACGATGCAGCTATAGATTCAGGTTTAAAATTAGATAATATTTACATTCCTGGGTTCAATGAACTAGATAATGATAAGAATATTCCACAGTTAGATGAAAATGAGATTAAAACTCTGCAAAAGAAAGAGCTCAAAATATTAGCTAATCACTGCAAGTATGGTGAAGACACTGCAATGGGTATTAAGCTTGAGAGCCCCTTTAATTTCACCATTCTTCGCGATCCTGTTAAACGCTTCATATCACATTACCATTTTTTTTATTACACCCTTGGCTATAATGACTGCAAAGGAGTCTCCTTAGATAAATTAAATGATAAAAAACTGGAAGTGCTTTTGGATAAACTAGGAAATATCCAAGTTGGCTACATTTCTAATATCAAATTTAAAAAGGTAGTTGGTCTTGAAAATATGTTGAAAATTTGTAAATACAATATCCATTACGAATTTGATGCTTTTGGAGTGGTAGAAGATATGAAAACAACTTTACATTTTTTAAAGAAGCAATGTCCAAGTTGGCTTAAACTAACAGGTACATTTCCAACCCTAAACACCTCTAACTCTAAAAAAGTGAATTTGCCAGATGGTATAATAGCCCGAATTGAAGAAGCGAATAAATACGATATAGAATTATATCAATTTTCTAAAAATTTATTATACACAAAAAAGTAGTTCTTATTGAGAACATGCATATAATAAAATGGGTAAAAAAATAAAATACATACAGATATACGGTGAAAGAAATTCAGGAACGAATTACCTAGATAAACTTTTGCAAAAGAATATTTCTGAGGTAGAAATTGGTTACAAATATGGCTGGAAACATGGATATACAAATCTTAAAAAGATACTAAAAACAGACAACAAAAACACCTTATTCATACACATTACTAAAGACCCATACGCATGGCTATCCTCCATGCATGAAAAGCCTCATCATGCTCCTCAATTATACTTTAAATCATTTGAGGAATTCATTAGATCTGAATGGGCTTGTTACAAAGGAAAACAGTATCAGATCCGAGCAAAGAATCTTGACAAAGAACCCTTACTACCTGAAGATGAAATGATGAGAGAAAGAAATCCAGTGACAGGCCAACGATATGAAAATGTGTGTGAATTAAGAAATGCCAAAATGCATCGATACATTCGACTAGAAAAGTTTGTAGAGAATTACAAACATATACAATACGAAAACTTACTTCGATCAAGAGAAATGGTTTTCCAACAACTAGCAGAGGAATATTCACTTAAAGTAAATGATACAATTTTAAACGATTCTGGATACCATGGGAAAAATCCTACTCAAAATTTTTCAAAGTTAGAATTTTACAACAACAAAGAATATCTCAAAAAATACTCAAAAGAAGACATCAAATACGTTAACACAATTATAAACTTTAAAAATGAAAACATTCTTGGATATGAGCGAGTTACTTAAATACAGTCTAGTTATGGTCCTTGTATTATTACTTCATTCTTGCGGTAGTGACAGCACAACAAAACAAAAAGAAGACACAACTGAAACTTCTAATAGCAAAGTAACAGCTTGTGAAATAATCCAATGTCAAAATGCTTTAGAGATAAAAGTAGCTAACAATGAACTATTTGCTCTCAGAAATATAAAATCAAAAAATGGAGTCATTTCAAGATTAAAGTTTCCTGATAAAAAATGGAATAATTTACCAGGAAAAGATTTTCAATCCTTCGTAGTAAGTAAATCTGGACAGATTTACGGTATAAAAAACACAAAAACAAAAAAAGGAATTATAGTTTTTACCGATGGAAAAAAATGGAAGAAATTGCCAGGTTCAGATTACAATTCCATTGCACTTGATGGTTCAGATTCTTTATATGCAATAACAAAAAAGAAAAATAAAAATGAGATAGTAAGATGGAAGAATGATAAATGGGAAACATTATATAAAACAACTAATATAAAAAATTTACTGGTTAAAAGCCCAGATGAAATCTATGTTATAAAAGGCCCAAAACTTACGGGGAGCATACACAAATTAGAAAATAAAAATTTAGTAAAGGTTTCTAAATCAGGAATCCAAGATTTTACAATTCATAATGGTAATATAACTGCTATAAAAAACACTAAAAATAAAGGGGACTTAGCAATGATTTTAAATAATGAAGGCAAATGGAAAAATTTGACCTCAAGAGAAACAAAAAGCATTGACTTTGACGATAAATATATCTACACTCTAGAAGTAAACAAATCTGATAAAACTTATATCAGAAAGTGCTTGTCAAAAAGCTAGAAGTATGAAATGCATTGGACTTATAACGTTCATTCTGATTAGCCTAATAATTTTTACATACATTGTATTAAAACCAAATCATAATCCAAAAAATGTCATCCTCCTATTAGCGGATGATTTAGGCTGGAAAGATTTGGCATGCACAGGAAGTGATGTATATCTAACACCCAATTTAGACAAATTAGCTGCAAATGGATTTCTATTTGAAAATTCATACGCAGCCAGCTGTGTTTGCTCACCGACGAGAGTGAGTGTTCTTACAGGCAAATCCCCTGCTCGATTAGGTCTTACATCATGGGTTTCTTTTAGTAATAGGGAGACAACTGCTCCCCCTAACGGTTATGGCCCTCATTCAATCAACCAACTTCCTCTTGAAGAAATGACAATTGCCGAGGCATTTAATAAACACGGCTATCGCACTGGCATGATTGGAAAATGGCATTTGGGAAATGAAATGTATTGGCCTGACAAGCAAGGATTTGACTATAGTTATGGAAAACCATTTCTTGGCACTCCCAAAGGAGGCTATTATTTACCGAACAAAATTCAGTTAACAAATTTTTCCAATAGAGACTATTTAACAGATCATCTTGCCGAAGCTGCTGTCAACTTTATCAAAAAAAATACGGATAAACCATTTTTTTTATACCATTCATTTTATTCTGTTCACCGTCCTATCCAAGCAAAAGCTGCATTATTAAAAGAAGAAAGTGTCTATTGACCTAGCATTGCCCCCCCAGTTGACGGAAGTTGACCCCCCTGAGAAGAATGGGGTAATAAAGATAAAAAAAAGGAGCTTAAGAACGTTTTCGTAAGCTATCGCCTTTGAGTTCGATAGTAGTGCAATTAGCTGTT
>Ga0114957_1000331_pt1 | contig 63755 bp, 58 predicted proteins | sample BantaG_FD_87175 | JGI IMG/M metagenome (GOLD analysis project Ga0114957, IMG submission 87175) | Marine algal microbial communities from Bantry Bay, Ireland - BantryBay_4 metaG | ecosystem: Host-associated > Algae > Red algae > Unclassified | place: Bantry Bay, Ireland | collected 2014-11-21 | reverse complement strand
TGATGAGGGAGTTTAGCATTGGCTAAGCGACTGAGGAACAACGAAGTATTTCAAGATGATAAATGAAATAAAAATGCTTTTAATTTTGATTACATCTTGAACGAGGTTGATAGAGGTGCCCATTAGCTATATTAAAACAAAACCATCATGAAACTAACTCTCTTAATAATTTCCATATTTTACGTCAATCTATGCTTTGCTCAACCTGAATATCCTTACAGTCATTATGTTGATCTGGTTATGCTAGCAGAAGATGCTTATGTTTTAAAAGATTTTTGCAAGGCCAATGAAATTTACAAAAAGATTCTAACCGAAGTAGAGACTCCCTTTCATGAAGAAATGATAAAGGGTATCGAATCTGCTAGTAAGTGCAATGACGAGGATCAATTGCTGTCTATCTCCATAAAACTCGCAAAAGGAGGAATACCTGTAAGCTTTTTCAAGCAATTTGACAATACCTATTGGTACCATTGGTTTCTAGATGATTTTGCAGAATATGAAAAGCACTATCGAGAGAATTACAATCCATTACTTAAAGAGAGAATCATCAGCTTGATTAAGGAGGACTCCGCTTATAACGCTGAATACCATAAATTCAGGGAGGGAGCAAAATATGTTTCGCTGGAATATCAGATTACAGGAGCTGAAAGTATTTCATCACAATTCGCGGACTTGAATAATGAATATGGATTTCCATCTGAGAAAAGAATGGGATACAATTTATCAGACGGTCAGCTTAAGGATTATGATTTATGGACACTCATACTTCACATCTATCAAAGAGGAGAAATATTATATGAGAATGCTAACTACACTAGATTGATAGGGGTCGGAGATATGCACTTTCTGGACGAAATATTTCTGGATAACAATATCGGGTGTAGCGGTATACCAGATTATGGTATCGTAAATGAAATCCAATATAGATATATCAAATATTTAAGGATCTGACGAGCATCATACACTTATCCTAAATGTCACGTATAGAATTTCATCCGATAGATTTAGAAAACGCTATTCATTTTTAATATTATTTTAGATTCTAATATAAACATGCTATTGCACTACAATTAGCGTCAATTAAGGTTTGCTTAGTTACAAATTCTTATTTGACTCAAATATAAATAAGGCGTAGTTTTGCGTTTCTTTGTGTTCAAATCAAGGAAATGAGAAAATTACGTATTGTATTTATGGGAACACCCGAGTTCGCGGTGCATAGTTTAAAGGCTATCCATGAATCAGAGCATGAGGTAGTTGGAGTCATAACATCTACCGATAAATTAGGCGGACGCGGTGGCAAAAATCTAATTGAGTCTGCTGTGAAGAAGTATGCTCTTGCTCAAAATTTACGCATTTTGCAGCCACCAAATCTAAAAGCTACTTCATTCATCGAGGAATTAAAATCCTTGCAAGCGGATGTTCAGATTGTTGTAGCTTTTCGCATGCTCCCAGAGGTAGTGTGGGATATGCCGCCATTGGGAACCTTTAATCTTCATGGCTCACTCCTACCCAAGTATCGAGGCGCTGCTCCCATCAATTGGGCCGTGATCAACGGAGATTTAGAAACGGGTGTCACCTCATTTAAGCTTAAGCACGTTATAGATACAGGTGATCTGGTTATGCAAAGGCCGCTAGCCATAGAGCCCCTAGAAACTGCTGGTGATGTACACGACAAAATGATGCACTTAGGTGCTGACGTAATTTTACAAACTGTCCAGCTAATTGCAGAGGATAAAGTGACCTTTACTCCACAGGATGATAGCAAGGTATCTAAAGCGCCAAAAATTTTTCACCATACTTGTGAGATCGATTTCAGCAAGTCAACGATCGAGGTTTTCAACTTCATAAGAGGACTTTCACCTTATCCTGCCGCTTGGACGACATTAGATGGTAAACAATTGGATATTTATAGGGCACAGGCTGTTATTACCGAACATACACATAAACCCGGTTGTATAGTGACTGACCAAAAGAAAAAACTACGAATATCCACAAAAGATGGGTTTATTGATGTGACCAAACTCAAAATGCAAGGTCGTAAAACAATGGATACCAATAGTTTCCTTAACGGATATACTATAAACACAGATTACATAAGTTTAAAAGATAATGAGCATAAAAACAATTGATCTTCAATTCCTTGGTACTCCCGAAGCCATAGCTGTTTACTTGATGGAGACAGAGGAAGGACCAATATTATTCGAAACAGGCCCTTACAGTTGTCTCCCAAAGCTAAAAGAAGGCTTAGCTAAATTTGGTTATACCACGAATGATGTCAAACACGTATTTCTGACTCATGTGCATCTCGATCATGCAGGGGCTGCTTGGCATTTTGCAGAACAAGGTGCTAAGATATATGTGCATCCTAGTGGAGAAAGACATCTACTCGACCCAACTAAACTTGTTGAATCTGCTACAAAAATATATGGAGGTCAAATGGAATTCCTTTGGGGAGAATTTAGAGCAATCAATTCAAGCCAGTTAGTTTTAGCGGATCATGAAGAAAGCTTCAATGTTTTTGGAAATGATATCAAATCATTACATACTCCTGGACATGCTTCTCATCATGTTGCATGGAAAACTTCTCAAGGTATTATCTGTGGCGATGTTGCTGGTATAAAGTTGGGTAATGGACCAGCAATTCCACCATGTCCACCCCCTGACATCAATCTTGACCACTGGAGAAATAGTCTTGATATTTTAATAGCCGAGGCTCCTAGTACAATATATCTAAGTCATTTTGGTGCATATAACGAAGCCGTTAAGCACTTAATGCAACTAAAAAATGAATTAGAAGTATGGGATTTGTTTGCTGCTCAATTATATAAAGCTGATCAAGAAGTTCAGCATGCGTTTGTACCTTTCGGTGATTGGATGGAAAAACGTCTTACATCTCTTACAAATGATCCGCTCCTTGCAGAAAGGTATAGTATTGCGAATCCTCCTTGGATGAGTGTCACTGGGCTTTTTAGGTATTATATGAAAAAGGCTGATGTTAATGCTAAAATAAAAGCCTAAGAAAAGACTTCCTCTTTGGTCATTTTCCACCGGCGATGTGACCATAACCAATACGGTGGATTTCGCTGTATATTTGCTTCTAATCGTCGAATGAAGGCTTCAGTGAGTTCTCCATCAGCAGTCAAAGGAGCCTGATCTGTGAGCAATTCAAAGGTTCCACGATAATGACCACGCTTATATTTATCTAAACCACAATACACCACCGCCCAATCAAACTCCTTCGCTAAAATTTCGGCTGATTGATAAAATGAAGTATCCTGATGTAAGAATTTAGACCAATAAGCTTTCTTAGGACTTGGTGTCCATTGATCTAATCCAAAAGTGATGCACTTGAGATCTTCTGGATCTTTCAAGAAGTACTTCTTAGTCATCATCATGGATATCATCTGTACGCCAAAACGCTCACGAATTACTTTGATCTTCTGATTAAGAAATTTATTTTTGAATGGCTTGTATATGGCTAGTTGTTTATGCTGACTCGATAGACTGATAGCTAATGCATATCGCTCCCAGCTTCCATAATGCCCACCCATTACAACTACTGACTTCTTCTTATCATAAAGTTCATTGAGCATTTCAACATTCTCAAAACTAAAGCGATCTAGCAGTTCCTCGTTGGTAATAGATATATTTTTGATTGACTCAACAATCAAATCACATAAATGATGATAGTATCTATTTGTATATTTTTTGATCTCTTGGTCTGAGCTATTTGGAAAGCTCTTCTTTAAGTTGTTGACGATCACACTCTTACGATACCCAATTAGATAGTGTACAATAAAAGACATGATATCAGAAAACAGGTAAAGCACCCTATGTGGTAACAAGGATAAAGGATAAAATAGAAGGTAATAAGATATTTTGAAAACCATAAAGAGTGCAAGATAAGTGGCATTTATCTAAAATATTCTAAACCAAAGAGAACCAGATATTAAAGTGCAAATAAACCAAATGTTTGACAATTAATAGTCAATTGTAGCATGAATCTATGCGAGAGCGGTAGAAGTGATATGAAGGAGTCTGGATATGGTATGAAGCCCTGCATGGAGTGGCTGATAAGACGCTCCATGTAGCTGGCTGAATCCATAGCCAGGCTACAGAATATAAACGGATGACGCGACCCTGATCATCCATTTCTTCATGGATGATCAGGGGCTCGCCCAAACGCTTCGTGTAATGGAAACCCATTCATAAAAGCATGTAAAGAAACACAAAGACCTAGTTCTTATGACTATCCTTTTTCTTGGATTGAGCGGCTGAGACCTTCGATGAATTCTGCACAGAAGCCTTCAGGGTATCCAACTCCATTTTGCTAAATTCGCGCCATTGGCCTGTCGGCAACTTACCTAGCTTAATGTTCATCACACGTACCCGTTGCAGCGCAAGTACATCATAATTGTAATATTCACACATCCGCCTGATCTGCCGATTGAGACCTTGCACAAGAATAATTCGGAAGGTGAACTTATTGATCTGCTCCAATTCGCAACGCTTGGTAACCGTCCCCAGTATCGGTACGCCCTTAGACATATCGGACAAAAATTTCTTGTTGATCGGCTGCTTGACGGTAACGATATATTCTTTCTCGTGTTGGTTTCCTGCGCGCAATATCTTATTTACAATATCACCATCATTGGTCAAAAATATAACGCCCTCAGAAGGCTTATCTAATCTACCAATCGGAAATAATCTTTCATGATAATTAATGTAGTCTATGATATTATCTTTCTCGCGCTTATCGGTAGTACAAACAATTCCCTTAGGTTTGTTGAATATAATGTACACCGCCTTTGGTTTAGCTTGCAATGGCTCCCCCTCAATCAATACCGTATCCCCCGCAAAGACACGATTCCCAGCTTGAGCAATGACACCATTGAGTGTTACCTTACCAGCCTTGACCAATACATCAGCCTCACGACGAGAACACTTTCCAGTCGACGCAATATACTTATTGAGACTTTCCGAATTTTCATTAGATCTATCCATCAGGTGAAGCTAATATTTGAGTTCGAAGCTAAGAATAATTTTGGATTTAGTCTTGCATTATCGTTCAATAAAAGCAATCAATGCACTGATGTCACTATCCTGCAAATGCTCCATACTGGTCATCTTATCATAATTCCACCCTGCTGAAATTTCAATGGCTCTTGGATGCTTTTTTGCAATCAACTTTTCTGAGTTTTTGATCCAGGCATATAGATCAATGCTTGGATACGCACTCCATCTTTCAGTAATCCCTTTCAAAGCCGGTCCAGTCATATCGGTTCTCATATATTTGTTGTGACAAGAAGCGCAATTGGTTTTAAATAGCACTTTTCCTAATCTCTCCTGGTCGGTGAGGACGTCCTTCTTCGTAGCATTCTCAGTGGAAGAATTAGGTCTAGTAGTTGTTGAAGAATTGATTGGAAACGTGACAAGCACCGAAACCATAAAGGCAAAATACAACCATACTAGGGCAACAATTAGATTTATACTTTTGTAAGCATCCATATCGCTAAACTTTGGTTCATAGTTAAGTTAAGACGAAGAAAAGGTAGATTCTTGTGCTAAATCAAAATTATTGCGTTTAAAATCAATCTAAATAAGAACATGTCATAATTGTCTATTGGCAGGGTTTATATATAGATGTATCTTAGCGAGTATGTCTTTGCTAAAAAAATATATAGTTATCCAGAGGATTTGTAACGGTAATACTGTGGTAATATACAAAACTCTAATGTACCACACTTCGATAGCTTACACGCCAAACTGTTTCAAGTGATGATCTAAGTGTTTAGCAAAAGAGACATTCCACTCTTTACTGGTCATAGGTCCAAAAGAATTGGACGCTTTGTTTTCAAAATGGCTTGCTCCTAATTCTTGCGTTTTCGTGAGGTAATCGACCAACTTGCTTTTTTCTACTGCAAAATCTCGTTCATCTGCAATGATGAATTCAGGTGCTGTTCTGCCATTTTTTGGATAAGGTTTAGGGCCAACAACTGCATTCTTCACAAATAACTTCAGCATGAATCTTTTAAAGCCTGTCGCTTTTGGATATTTCTCCGTGTATGCCATATCATAGGCAACGTTACAGTGAGCCAGCATTTGATCAACGGACATCTTACCCCATTGTGCTTGAGTCTCAGGAGTCAGCTTTTCAATCCTCTGCAAGGTTTCTTCGTAGTCTTGTTTGTTGAATAGATTTTTCATTTTAATCTGTTTTGAAATTAATAATTATAGCAAAGTGTACCCTACGTTATACTTATCAAAGTGCTTTCCAGTACCTCTAAATCTCGTTTATTATTGAAGACATTGACTTCGATCAGACCCGCCAACGAGTTGTCGCACAGACACCACAGAAAGATATTGAATGATACTGCTAGTATGTTTAGAATACTTATAGAGATATTACTTGCTTTCATTATATTATATCTCATGCAATTCTTCAGATTTTAGAGTGGATTCATCCTTAATTGAAGCCATACTTTCAACTATTACACAAACCAAGATAATAAATCCTCCTAACAATGACTTCAGTGAAGGCACTTCACGCAAAAATATCAAAGCTAATATGATCCCGTAAATAGGCTGCATGCCACTCATAATACTGACAGTACTAATTTTGAAATGCTCAAAGCTATTTAGAAAAGTAGTATGCCCTATCGAGGTTGTGATCAAGCCAAGAGCTATCAAAAAAGGAAGATCATGCCATATGATATCCATGCTCGGTTGTGAAAAAAAGAAACAGGGCAAAAGTATAAAAACAGCAATCGTACTCTGGTACCACATCAGTACTGAGCCGTTGTAGGCTTTGATTTCCTTCTTCATCATAAGATTACGAAACGAATAAAACAGGGCTGAAGCAATTCCATAAAGAAACCCCTTCGTATCTCCGCTACTCAAATCAAAGGATGGAAGTAGAAAATATACTCCAAGTATAATAACTATGGAGATCAAGATGGTCCTCAACTTAATTTTGACGTCAAAGAATAAGGGCTCCAACAAAGTTGTCATAATGGGATAGGTAAATATCGCGAGCATCGCAATTGTTACATTGGAGTGCAACAGAGCGAAAAAATAAGCCACCCAGTGAAGTGCCATGAATATAGAACTGACAAAAATAATTAAAGTGCTTCGCCCTTTTTCTAGTTTAAAATCAAACCCTTTGAATTTGCAATAAGCTCCAAGAATTAAACAGGCGACCACACTTCTGGACCAGATTCCTATAGTTGGATACATCTCCAATTTACTCCCAAATACACCAGAACTTGCAATGCAGACCATCGCAAAATTGAATACTAAAAAATACCTAAGGTTGGATTTGTCCAAATGTGTTATCTCTTTAATTTGAAACAAGATAAAGAGACTGCTTATTTAAACTTGCTAAAAAGGTAAAACATTTCTCGACCGATCAGCTCGATAGTTTCTAAATAAACTTTCTCTTGGTCTAGCTTACCATCTGAAAGTATAGGATCTTCATAATCCAGCTTAAATCTAGCTTCTGCTCCAAATACTACAGGACAATTTTCGTCGGCGTGATCACCGTTCACAATAGCTATGAAGTCTGCTTCTGGATTATACTCATGATCATATTTCTTTGAGAACAAATGCATTGGTGGTAGATCATTAGCATACTTTAAAGCGTAAACTGGATTGTTTTGCTCACCTAAAGCAATTACCTTAAAACCCTGATTAGCGAGCGTCACTACTATTTGTTGATTTACAGCAGTCACTTCTGTTCCACCTGAATAGGTATTAAATTTTCAAAGTCTATAATACATAGCGGCTTTCTTAGATCATACTTGGCAAATATGCGAGCCCCTTGAATTGTGCTTACAGATACAAACAATATTGACTCGCTCATTATTATAAAACTTGGTTGCTAGATATGAAGATAGGTTAACAAGCAGCTCTTTCCTTTATTCAGAAATAAGCGAGTAATTTAAATTCTCTTTAAAATTTAGGGCACCTCTATTAACTAGTTTATTCATTTTTTTGCCTTAACAGCAACCTCCATCAGGGCTACAAGAATTACCACTTGTTAAAGAAGAAAGATCAACTTTCATTTTCTCTACAGGAACTAGGCAGCCATCTTTCGCGAGACAATCTGTCATCTTGGTTGTTAAGAGAAATGCAGAGCCATCAAAATCAAGACCATACTTTCCAATTGTTACTCCTTGATACTCTACCTCAATATCAAGATCTTCTATACCTAATTTTGCTTGAGACAATTCAATTATGCTAAGCAACTTCTCCGGATGTAGCCGATGATCATAATCATCAGAGCTCCATAGCTGAAAGTTTGCAATTAGCTCATGACGCATTGTCCCTCCACAATCGATAAATTGCTTATCAATTTTGCCGACTTCAGTTACATGAAAATGAGCTGGTACTTCATCACCATTTGGTAATCTAAAACTAATAGCCTTAGCGAGTCGTAAAACCTTTTTAATTTCTTCGATTGTCATTTCTTATATCTATTTTGAATGAAAATTGTATAGCAATGCTTAGTCGTCTGCTTGCGTTAACAATTCATAAGATGAAAAAGTTTTATTTATGAGTCCACTCTGATAACTGACGAATTGCATAAAATGGAATATTTTGGATGGGACTGACTGTTGCGCAGCAATATTGGTTCCGCGGTACCGCGGAATCAATATAGGGAAGTAACTGTTGCAGACCTGCAACAGCAAGCAATATCTCTATAAGAATTCTAAACACAATAGCAATAGCATGCAAAATCTTTCAGTAATGCCTGTGCGACAACTTGTTGGCGTGCCTGTGCGACAACTTATTGGCGTGCCTGTGCGACAAACTAATTGGCGCGCCTGAGCATCAATGAATTGAGGAAATGATAAATATCGCCAAAGAAACATTTTTGGTTTTGTGAGTTTTCGGAGTGGGCTCATTTATCGATAATGATAGATTCGGTTACATTGAAGACTTGATCTCCCACCTTTTCTAGTAAATTGAAGATATCATTATACACCATGGTAGAGTTAGCATTATATCCGTCCTGATTGATGCCATCCAAGATTTGGCTTCGGATCTTTGTTATCAATTTACTAATTTTTGATTCGATTGCTGCGGCAGCTTGAGGATCAACTTTAGTATAGTCAGCAGTAGACAAATTCATCTTCATCACTTTCATGGCATCATACAATAAGTCAAAAAGTTCATTCAAATTATTTCTTTGATAAGGCAGAAAATAGACTCGTTTTTCCGACTTCTCTAACAAGAGTAATGAAATCTGATAGTACACATCTGCTGTACGCTCAAGATCGTGACACACATTCAATATATTTCTTAGACGATTTGAAGTCAATTGGGTAATTTTTGAATCCGAAAGTTTGGAGATATACTCTGTTATTTCTGCCTCAATCCTATCGGCTATATCCTCATATTTCTTGATCCTATTCAGTAGTTTATCTATAACTTTTCGATCGGTAGAATTCATTAAATCCCTTGCAAAAAAGTTCATTTCTGAAACTATGGAACCGAAGTGAGCCGTTGCTTTCATTAATTCATTGGTCGCTAACTCTGGTGTTCTTGTGCTGGTGGAAATAAATTTCAATCTGGCTTTATCTTCATTTACATCATCTTCATCGTCAGGTATACTCCAGATAGATGCTTTTACCAACAATTGAACAAAACCGATTAGTAGCAAAACATTGAGTAGATTAAATATTGTATGAAAAGCTGCAAGAGTAAAATACAAGTTTTCATCTAGAACCGATAAGTTGTCTGGTGTATCCACTCTCCCTAAAAATAGCCCTCTAAACTGATTAACAAAATCGGATATCCATGGGAGAAAAACGGGCAGCAAAAGCACCATCCACGCTACACCAATCAAGTTGAAGATCGAATGAATTCTAGCGGATCTACGGGCAGCTTTATTACCTACTAGAGAAGCAATCTCCGCGGTAATAGTAGTTCCAATATTTTCACCTAGCACCATAGCTGCTCCATTCTCTAAGGGAAGCCATCCCTTGACGCATAATATCATCGTGATAGCCATAGCAGCAGTAGATGATTGCAAGAATACAGCAATCACTGCCCCTATGAAAACAAACAATATTCTTGAAAATAAACCACCATCAGCATAGTGTTGTAGCTGACTAAGTAACCCTGGATTGTCTTCGATATTAGGAATCGCCGCTTGCAAAAAATTAATTGACAAGAATAATATTCCAAAACCGATAATAAATTCGCCCCAGTATTTCGAGACGCCTCTCCTCAGTAAAATCAACGGCACACCTATTGCAAACAGCGGAATAGATAATGAGCTCAATTGGATTTGACCGATTACCGAGATAATCCAAGCGGACATGGTTGTGCCTATATTGGCCCCCATCATTATACCAGCGGACTCCACTAAGGTCACCAGCCCAGCGTTCACAAAGCTGACCGTCATAACTGTAGTAGCTGAGCTAGATTGCACTAAAGCGGTAGTAAAAAAGCCTGTAAGAACACCGACGAATCTGTTCTTAGTCATGGTTCTCAAGATGTTACGAAGTTGAGCACCAGCAGCACGCTGAATGCCTTCGCTCATCATTTTCATCCCAAAAATGAAAAAAGCAATGGAACCCAAAATCTGCAATATGGAATACAGTCCGTTGTTCATCTTGTCTTTAAACCCTCAAAGGTAAAAATTTAAGCTAGATCGGTCGAGATTTGAAGAATCCATTTTATCAGTGAAATAAAGTAGGTCTTTGAATTGCTTGTTTAAAATAAAACCTTTAGATAAACTAAAATTTAAGTATTATTGCGCTTCATATCCTTAGGTACCTTTTTCTGGTTCATGGAGGATAAATTAACCTAGAAAAAAGTGGACACCAGTCAATTGATTATTTGGTTAGGATTTACGTTTGCAGCTTACTCCGTCGTAGGTAATGATAGTATTCAGACTCTTGGAACATTTTTGTCTTCAAATGAGAAAAAACATTGGTCTACCTTATGGTTGTTTGCAGGATCTATCCTAGCAGCTACACTTATATACGGCTGGGTAAATTATGGTGGCGATGTTTCATACGATAGGCTTGCCAAGTATCCTGAGATGACCGATATGTCATGGGTATATTTACTACCGCCACTCGTTTTACTCACTTTGACCAGAACTGGTATACCAGTTAGCACTTCCTTTTTGATTTTGACTTTCTTCAATGAGAAGAACATGGTTGACATGGTCATCAAGTCAGGCAGTGGTTACCTATTGGCATTTGGATTAGCCGTTGCTTTATATTTTCTCATTACCAATATATTTGAAAAGGAGGTCAGATCCACAGAGATGGACGCTAAGCAAAGGTCAAAATGGACAATTGCGCAATGGTGTTCTACAGGATTTCTTTGGGCGATGTGGTTGATCCAAGACTTTGCTAATATATATGTATATCTACCTAGATCATTAACATTGAAGGAGTTGATTAGCTCTTTGGTAATCTTGCTCTCCATGTTAGCTTATATCTTCTATCAGAAAGGGGGAAATATCCAAAAAATAGTCAAGGCTAAAACGAATACAACCGATATTAGATCTGCAACGATTATTGATCTACTTTTTGGCTTAATACTGTTATTCTTCAAGGAATTAAACAACGTTCCAATGAGTACAACTTGGGTATTCATCGGATTATTAGCGGGTAGAGAACTTGCTATAAAATACAAATTTGAAGAGCTCACTAAAGACACATTCAAAGATATTGGAATGGATCTCGCTAAAGTCTTTTTTGGACTCATAGTGAGTATCGGTTTAGTTTATGGTCTCAAACTAATTTAGCAGGCTTAGTTAGTATAACGCTTATCCAATTGTAAGACTGAGCCACGTGTAAAAAATCCATTTTAATAAATTTAGTGGTATCATTTTGGGGCCATGCCGAGCTCTTACACGCAACTGCCCACACGGCACCGCGTCGTGCGCTACTACATCCATGGCAGCGCGCCGCATAGACCTTGCGCTGCAAGATCAATACATCCTAACCATCATGGATATAACGCTTCCACCGCTTGTCCGGCTTATGCACCAGCCCAAATAGATTGTTTGATTAATTCCCGATTTTACCCAATTCTACACCTTCTGAGTATGCAGCTTGGATACCATTTTCACTAAATGCCTTCTTTATTTCACTATACACTTCAAAAGTCGCGTTCCAATAGTCGTCAGGATTTATATAAGGGCGAACAGCAACTGTGATACTATGACTATCGTAGGCTTCAATACCTATCTGAGATTTTTCATTTTTAAGAATGATATCACAATTATTCAGGGCATTTTGTATCACTTCTTTTACCTTCGGAAAACTTTCTTCATAAGGCATCGAAACATTTAGCTCAAGCCTAATTTTCCCTTTAGTCGAAAAGTTGGTAATAATATTATCAGTCACTTGACCATTTGGGATGATCAAGGTCTTATCATTAGGTGTTTCTAAAGTAGTATTAAAAATTTGAATACTGTTAACTTTGCCAAAGTGATCTGATACTTTCACCCAATCACTCACGCGATAAGGTTTAAAAAATAGTATCGTAAGTCCAGATGCAAAATTACCAAGAAAACCTTGAAGTGCTAAACCAACAGCAAATCCTGCTGCTGCTAATACGCCTAATAAGGTAGATATCTCAAAACCTATAAAGCTGGCTGCAAATAAGAATACAATGGCCTTCAGTAATATATCAAATAAGGAACTCAAAAAGTCTGTAATCTCGATGCCCATATTTGCCTTCTCAAGTCCTATTCTTATACCTGCACTCAATCTCTTCACAATGAATAAGCCTACAACGACCACTAAAATTGCAATTAAAACCTTAGGCACGAATACCACCGCCCAGTCCGCTACCATCTTAGTATACTCGTGTACATCAATATTTGAAAAATCCATATTAAATTTATATTAAATGCACAAGGTAAATTTTTTGAATAAGTCTAAAGAAATAACTCAGCTAAAATTAATCTTGGGAATGGCATTTATAAGTTGTCTCGTATACAGATTCTTGGAATGATTAAATATTTCATCAGCAGAACCCGTCTCTATTATTCGGCCGTTGTTCATTACCATGATACGATCACTAAAGTATTGAACCACAGACAAATCATGGCTAATAAAAAGGTAAGTGAGATTATACTCTTCTTGAAGATCTTTTAATAAATTTAAAACTGAGGCTTGAACAGAAACATCAAGTGCTGAAACTGCTTCGTCACAAATTATGAATTCTGGTTCTACGGCAAGAGCTCTTGCGATGCAAATACGCTGACGTTGACCTCCAGAAAATTGATGAGGATATCGATGAAAGTGCTCCTCTCCAAGTGCTACTTTTCTTAATAAAGACAATGTCTCTTCTTTTCGAGCTGCTTTGTTACCATGGAGATTGTGAACTTCCATAGGTTCCATAATCGCTCTTCCGATTTGCATTCTAGGGTTTAATGAAGAATATGGATCTTGAAAAATGATCTGCATTTTTTTTCGTAAATTTCTTAGCTCAAATTTTTCACATTTTAGGACATCCACATCCCCATACTTCACGGAGCCGCTAGTAGCTTTCTTTAAATTGATCATAGTTCGACCAAGGGTGGACTTACCACAGCCTGACTCGCCAACGAGACCAAGCGTTTCACCAGGGTAAATTTCAAAACTCACATCCTCGACGGCCTCAAACCATTCCGTAATTTTTCCAAAAAAGTTCTTTTCTTTAGGGTAGTAAGACTTTAGATTTTTTACCTTTAGCAATGGCTTCTGAGTGGTCAATCGCTCTAATCTATTATTTATTTCTTTATCACTAAGCCGCTCCTCTTTGAATACGTCATTTTGATTCTGCAAGTAATCATCCACTGTTGGCAATCGCTTGGTTTTGTAATTTAGAGGAGGCCTACATGCCAAAAGCCCAATGGTGTAAGGTTCTTTTGGAGATTTCAGAATCTCTTGACAAGAACCTTGTTCTATTATTTGACCCTTATACATCACGGCAACTTGATTACAAATCTGAGCGATTACCCCAAGATCGTGGCTTATAAATATAAGAGACATGCCCCTAGAAGAAATCAGCTTTTTAAGTAAATCCAGAATTGTTTTTTGCACGGTTACATCAAGTGCAGTCGTAGGTTCATCTGCAATCAGCACACCAGGATTACAACTGAGTGCCATAGCTATCATTACTCTTTGTTTTTGCCCTCCAGAAATCTCATGTGGATACTTATCATAAGTATTTAATGGATCAGGAAGTTGAACTTCCTTGAACAATGTCAAGACTCTTTCCTTAGCTTCTGTTTTTGTAACTTTATTATGAGTAAGTATAGCTTCCAAAACTTGATCACCACAGCGCATCACGGGATTGAGCGAAGTCATAGGCTCTTGAAAAACCATAGCCACACATCGTCCTCTGTATTGATGCATATCGCATTCTGGTACGCTAAGTAAATCTATTGCTTGATCATCATCTTGAATAATTATTTGGCCTTGCTCAATCTTACCAGGTGGTGATGAAATTAAGTTTAAAATACTGAGTGCTGTAACAGATTTTCCGGATCCCGACTCTCCTACTATACCTAGAGTCTGACCCTTATCAAGTTGAAAACTTATACCCTTTACAGCCTGTATACATTGATCACCACTGTAAAAATAAGTATGTAGGTTTTTGACTTGTAACATCGTTATGTAAACATAAATAATTACAGGAGATTTGCCTATTGTAAATAAATAATATATCATGATTAATCAACAAGTTGTTAATCACAATTTGTCATTTGCATATCAAAAGCCTGATTTACCACTGATATTCATGCTAAAACTCGCTCACAAATGCCCTATTTTCATGATATTAGCAATACGTTAGCATTATTTCCATTAGAAAAATATTACAATGAAGTATTTGAAACTCATAGCTCTACAAATATGTCTGATATGTATCGTTTATCAGCTCCATGGACAAATTGTCATTAATGAATATTCAGCTGCAAATCTCAACTCTTTTTATGATAGCTTTGAGAAAACAGAGGACTGGATAGAGTTATATAATAATGGCACCTCAAATGTAGATCTCAGTGGTTATCATCTGTCAGATAAAATAAATAAGCCAGATAAATGGAAAATTCCAGAAGGTACCACTATACCCGGAAAAGGACACTTAATTTTTTCATGTTCAGGAAGAGATGGTCGTTTTGGTGATGAGTTGCATACCAACTTTAAACTTACCCAAACAAAAGACAATGAATACGTTGTACTTTCCGATCCACAAAAAAATATTATAAACTCTTTTCAGGTTCAAGTAACTCAAGTTGAGCAAAGCAGATGCAGAAAATCAGATGGAAGCGGTGATTGGGCCATTTGTACTTTTCCAACTTATGGAACGTCAAACAATAATAGCACTTCGAGACAGTATAAAGCATTCACCGCTACACCAAGTATGGATCTAAATGCAGGATTTTATAGTGCAACTCAAGTTCTAAATATAAATAATAATGAACCGAACTCTTTAATTCGATATACCCTAGATGGTACAAATCCTACTGAAAATTCTGAAATCTTTACAGCTCCTATTTCTATCTCACAGACAACTGTAGTTAAGGCTAAGGCATATAGCCTTGATGATCAAATACTGCCTGGAAATATGGATTTTAATACCTACTTCATAAATGAATCTTCCACCTTAGCTATTTTTTCAGTGGCAGCAGATGATGTTATTGAATTAGCTAATGGAGAAGGAGAATTAATACCTATTGGATCCATCGAATATTTCAACATTAGTAGAGATAGAGAAGCCACTTCGTTTGGTTCTCTCAACAGACATGGGCAAGACTCATGGGTATTAGATCACAGAAGCTTAGATTGGGTGAGTCGAGATGAAATGGGTTATTCAAAAGCAGTAGAAGCTCCTTTATTTAGCTATTCTGATAGAGACTCTTACCAAAAATTTATGTTCAGAAACTCAGGTGACGACAACTATCCTGCTATTGATGATGGGGATCATGAAGGTAGTACTCACATCAGAGATGAATTTGTCCAAACCTTATCTCAAGAGGGCGGTATGAAGCTAGACGTTCGTGCTGTAGAACGAGTTGCAGTTTATTTAAATGGCCAATATTGGGGGGTATATGGTATGCGTGAACGTGCAGTAGATCATGACTACACAGGCGAATACTATGACCAAGGTAAGTATGATATACAGTATCTTTCTACGTGGCGCAGCACTGAAATAGAATATGGAGGAATAGATGCGCTTAACGACTGGGTTAATTTAAGAGATCAGATATTAAGTAAGGATATGAGTTCTCCAGTCAATTACAAGATTGTTAAAGATAGTATCAATGTTTTAAGTATGATTGATTATTTCTTAGCTAATCTTAATGTAGTTGCATCAGACTGGCTAAATTATAATACTGGATGGTGGAGAGGTCTTAACCCTGATGGAGATCATAAAAAATGGGGCTACATTCTTTGGGATCTAGACGCCACTTTTGATTATTATATCAATTATAGTGGAGTACCCAATACCACTCCTACGGCAAAACCATGTGACATAGTTCAAATCGGTGAATATATGGATGATTTTTTTGGTTATTATTCGAATGGAGGTGATGGTGATGTTGGACAGCATGAAAAGATACTATTAAAGTTGTTAAATGAGAATGATGAATTCAAGCAACTTTTTTATTCAAGATACGCGGACCTTATGAACACGGTTTACTCCTGTGATAATATGACCAATACACTTGATAGAATGCTAGCTGTGATAGAACCCGAAATGCCTGCCCAAATCAATAGATGGGGAGGCTCCATGCAAGAATGGAAGTCGAATGTAGATGACCTTAGATCATTTATTCTGCAGCGCTGTGAGCTATTAAGTGGTGGAGCCATAGACTGCTATGATGAGCTTACGGATTCGCATATCTTAACTTTAATGGTCACCCCAGAGGGCGTAGGAGAAATTGATCTCAATACTTTAGATATAGAAGAATTTCCTTGGTCTGGAGAGTATTTTGAAGGCATGGATAATATCATAAAAGGTAATGTATTTAACGAGTATGAAGATGATTACGTATTTAGTCATTGGGTATCGAGTGCTGGTTCTCAAATTAGTCCAAGTATAAATGCTATTGATGCCAGACTTAATCTAACCAGTTCAGATACGCTAACGGCAGTCTATGTTTTGAAAGAAGATTTAGATCCATTATCACTGAATTCAATCGATGAGTTAGATAAATTTGATTTATTCCCTAATCCAACCACGGACAATTTCACTGTACAGTTTACGCTTAACAAAGCTGCCACTATGAGAGCCACTTTATCTAATATTCAGGGTCAACAGCTCGCTTTCTTTCCTCAAATTGAAGGTCAACAGTCAGCAGGAACTCACAATATAAATTTACCAGTTCCAAATAATATCTCAGCAGGCCTGTATCTGTTGACACTTAATATCAATGGTGTTACATTGCAAAAAAAGATTAGCATTATGCACTAAGACATTGTACATTTGGATATAGATCATTTAAATAAGAAATTACTTTTATTTTTAGAACAATTATTTGAGAAGCTAGAGACAGCAGAAATTGATGTCTCTAGCTTCTTGTTAGATCATGTATGCTGGCGTTGTGCTTCTCAAGAGGAATACCGTAGCATGTCAAATATTCTTACAAAACATGGATCTCTCTTCCATAAAAGCATTCATAATGGTAGAGAAATAAGTCTATTTCAACTTGATACTTCTGTAAACTTTCAAGATCGTAATATTGACCTAATAGAATTGCCCGCGCCTAAATCTAACAAACCTTATGCTAGTGGATACGAGCACGCAGAATTTGTACTGGACCATGCCTTAGAATCATGGCATAAAAAGTATCTTTTGCCTTGGGATATCAAAAATATTAATAAACAAATCAATCCTGATATTAAACTTAAATTTGACAACATAAGTGTGAAATTCCACCCGTATAGTTTGGCTCATGTAGTAAAACATTTAGAACAGAATAATGGCGTCTCTATTAAGTAATATTGTTGGCATTTTAATTACATTTGGTCATGTGTTTTGTTCGTCATTTCCTTTTATTCTTCTGTCTTTTATTGACTGGACTTGCTTTTGCCCAAGTGGCAGACAGTACAGAAGTTGTTCCTGAGTTTGAGAATGATGTAATAGAAGACTTTCTAAATAATACTGGAGGTGATGGCTTTGATTTCAATACCATTTTTGAAGACTTAGAAATTGCTGCTAGAAACAAAATTGACCTTAATAAGATCAGTCTACAGCAGATACTAGATCTTGGCATAATTGATGAGCTAGCTGCCAATGCCATCATTCAGCACAGGAATAAATATGGAAATTTTATATCCTTAGAAGAATTACAAGCAGTGGATCAGCTGGGTATGGATGAGCTATATGAGCTCATTCCATTTATCTCAGTCAAAGGAGGTATCGATGATGTCCAAGTCAAAATTCAGGATTTTTTCACCAAAGGAAGCAATGACTTATATCTACGTTGGTCTACTCTACTCGAAGACCAGAAAGGGTTCATTCCCTTGGAACCAGGTCAAGATGCTCAACGATATCTTGGATCCAAGGATAGAATCTATGCAAGATTGAAACATAGCTATGAGGATTTTTTCAGTTATGGATTCACTATGGAAAAAGATGCTGGTGAGGAGTTTTTCAGAGGCAGCAATAAACAAGGCTTTGACTTTTACTCGGCACATATTTTTGCAAGAAGGCTGAGTGATCGTGTACGTGCAGTTGCTATCGGTGACTTTAATGTTCAATTTGGTCAAGGCCTAATCTTAAATTCTGGTTTTGGAAGAGGTAAGAGTGCTGATGCTGTTCGTATCAAGCGAAATGGCTATACCTTGAGAGCTTATACATCAGTGGCAGAAAATGATTTCATGCGGGGCGCTGGTGCAACCTTAGGCTTACTTAAAGACCTTGAATTGACTGTATTTGGAAGTCGGCTAGAACGAGATGCAAACGTTGTTTTACCAGATACCCTAGATCAAGAAGAATTTTTCTTTAGTTCTCTACAGACAAGTGGTTTTCATCGAACTCCAAACGAGATAGCAGATGAGAACAGTATTACACAAAATACATTGGGAGGGAATTTGAACTGGAATAACAATAATATAAATATCGGGGCTAATGTCTTATATAATTTCTTTAACAAGCCGTTTGATCGTAATATCCAAGCTTACAATAAGTTTTTGTTTAATGACGACAGGCTTTTAAATGCTAGTCTAGATTATTCTTATATCAAGGGAAATGTTCATTTTTTTGGAGAGACAGCTTTCTCAGATAATGGGGGTGTAGCAACCCTCAATTCCATTTTATTAAGCCTAGATAGAAAAGCTACTCTTGCAATTTCTTATAGAGACTATAGTAAGGAATATCAAGCTCTGAATGCAAATGGCTTTGGTGAAACTACGACGGTTAATAATGAAAAAGGCTTATACCTCGGACTAGAATTTGCGCCCCATAAGCAATGGCGCATCAATGCTTATGCGGATGTCTGGCAGCACCCATGGCTGAGATTTAATGTAGATGGTGCATCTACTGGTTCTGAGTACCTAGCCAGAGTTACATATTCACAGCGGCGCAAGATGGAATTTTATACGCAGTTTCGGCTTGAACGAAAGCAGCGTAATAATGCTAATATAGAGGCAGTATTTGATCAGTTAGTAGATCAATCAAGATCTCAATTGAGATTTCACTTCAAAACTATTCTAACTTCATCTATTGAATTGCGCAGTAGGATAGAAATCTCGTCATTTACCAATTCTGATGGAATAGACAATTCATTTGGCTATTTAATTTACCAAGACTTAATTTATCGTCCACGGTTCAGTCCTTTTTCGTTGACAACTCGCGTGGCGCTATTCGACACCGATGATTTCAGTAGCCGAATTTATGCTTACGAAAATGATTTATTATTCAATTTTTCTATTCCCGCCTATTTTAATCAAGGTATTCGATTTTATGTTAATCTAAGATATAAACCTAATCGTTCTACAACCTTAGAATTTAGATTTGCACAAAGTCGATTTGCTAATTTAGATGTCATCAGCTCTGGACTCAACGAAATCCAGGGAAACACTCGTACCGAGCTTAAAGCGCAGATAAAATATAAGTTTTAGATTTCTCTTTGGGAGCTTCTCAACTAACTGTCTACTCATATAGCTTCTGCCATCCTTCAAAAAAATAAGTAGTTCGTCCTGCTACCTTTTCGACTTGCACTACTCCCCTACCATTTGGTGCTTTTTGACCTATGACCCGCCATTTAAAAAACCAATCCTCAGGGTATTCCTTGTAATGAGCACTGTGCGAAACTGCTTTTTCTAAAATTTCTTTCATAGTTGCATAGATGTCAGTTTTTTGCTTTTTCTTGAGTCCATTCACCCGCGACGCAGGGTGTACACGTGTTTGGTACAAAATCTCGTCCGCATACAGATTACCGACACCCGCGATCATCTTTTGATTCAGCAAGTATGCTTTTATGGTACACTTCTTATTTTCCATTTGCTGCAAGAATTTTTCTTGCGAAATAGTCAATGCATCTTCTCCAAGTTTAACTCCAGAAATGTATTCCTCTAAGTCTTCTATATAACAGATTCGAGCAAATTTTCGAGGACAATCAAAACCCAAATTAAAGCCATCAACGAATTGAAATACGAAGCGTTCATGCTTTGGTGCGTCTCCCTTATCTGCGTAATATTTAAGATCACCAGTCATGCCAAAATGCAAGAGTACATGATGACCATTATCTAGTTCCCCAAAAAGATACTTACCCCTCCTGAACGATCCTACAAAGGTTCTCCCTTTTAATTTATTAGTGAAGGATGAGGCACCTATATTACGAATAATTTTATCATCATGCACGACCACTTCTTTGATAGGTACGTTTAGACTTGCCTCATTAAAGTATAGCTGAAATGTATGTACTTCTGGTAATTCGGGCATAATTGAATTTAGTTAATACCCTAAAGATATAAACCCTGCTTACATTTATATTTCAATATCAGCATTTGTCTTAAAATCCTCGCGATAGGGATATGTAAGGTGGGAACGATAGTGACCAGTGCTTGCCTACCTACTGGATAGGCAAGTACCGAAGTGAACACGGAGCCTGGAGGAGCCCGGTCCCGACTTTTTCCGTCGGGAGTCGCCCAAAAGATCAATGTTGAGTTGATAAGTAGTTAATTGTTTATATTCGCGGATCAAAATGAATACTATGGAACTGATAGACGGAAAGGGGCTTTCAAATATAATCAAGAAAGAAATTGCAGACGAGGTACTAGACCTTTGTAGTGGTCAAACGCGGCCTCCGCATCTGGCAGCGGTATTAGTCGGCGAAGATCCAGCGTCAGCAGTATATGTAAAAAATAAGGTGGCATCATGCGAAAAGTGTGGGTTTGAATCTACGCTTATAAAAAAAAGAGAAAATGCTACTGAAGAGGAGTTGCTTGAAATAGTAAAGGAGCTGAATGAAGATGATGATGTAGATGGTTTTATAGTTCAGCTGCCACTGCCAGCGCATATCGATGAGCATAAGGTAACATTAGCGATTGATCCCGCAAAAGATGTGGACGGATTTCATCCTACCAATTTTGGAAAGATGGCGCAAGGGCTTCCTGCTTATTTACCAGCTACACCATTTGGTATCATGACTATGCTAGACAGATATAAAATCGAAGTACAAGGCAAAAATTGTGTAGTACTTGGACGATCCAATATAGTAGGTACTCCGATCAGTATCTTGCTTTCTCGAAAAGCGAAGCCAGGTAACGCTACGGTTACATTGTGCCATAGTCGAACACAAAACTTAGAGGAATACACTCGAAAAGCTGACATCATAGTCATTGCTCTTGGGATACCGAACTACCTCAAAGGGGATATGGTCAAAGAAGGTGTGGTCATCATCGATGTGGGTATAAATAGAATAGATGCACCCGAGCGTAAGAGAGGTACTCGTCTAGTAGGTGATGCTGACTTCGACTCGGTCTCCCCGAAATGTAGCTTTATCACCCCAGTACCAGGTGGTGTTGGTCCTATGACAGTCACCTCACTGCTCACTAACACTCTCAAGGCTTATAAAAGCAACTTTCTCAACCAAGCATAGCATGTCGAAAGAAGAAAATGCTTCTTATATCAAATTCAATTTTGAAAGTACTCAATCAGAGTCTTTGATAGCTTTGCTAAATGAGCTTGCTTTCAATGGCTTTGAAGTCCATGATCAGAGTACCTTCTCTGCCTATGCGGATTCAAAAGATGTCAATGATACTTTTCTGGCATCCTTGAAGGCGTGTAGTCATAATATTCCATTTTCGTATACACTTGAGATATTGAAAATGGAAAATTGGAATGCCGTGTGGGAAGAAGATTTTGAGCCAGTTGTGGTTGACGATTTTTGTGCCGTTAGAGCAGATTTTCATGACCCAATTGGGGATAAAAAATATGAAATTGTAATCACGCCTCAAATGTCCTTCGGAACTGGCCACCATGAGACTACACGTGGAATGATACAAATGATGCGCGACATAGTTTTTACAGATAAAAAAGTGCTCGATTTCGGCTGTGGTACAGGAATTTTGGCGATTTTAGCTGCAAAAATGGGCGCAAAAGCTGTTTTAGGCGTAGATATTGATGATAATGCCTATATGAACAGCATTCACAATTGTGCGCAAAATGATGTTGAAACTATCGAGATAAAGCATGGCGCATTATATGAGACAGAATCAAAATATGATATTATCTTAGCTAATATTAATCGACATGTAATTTTAGAAACACTGCCCTCGTTATCAGATAAGTTAGTCAGTGGAAGTGCACTTTTGTTATCAGGAATTTTACATTCTGATTTACCATTGCTAGAAAGACATTTGGAAATGGCATCTTTTAAAGTAGTTAAATCACAACAATTAGAGGATTGGATGTGCATTTTGACTGAAAAAAAGTAATCGTTAGCATGCTCAATACCTATAAACCCGCTTATCAGATTTGTTCGGTAATACTGTTCACTATACTATTATTTAGTAGTAACACTTCCATTGCACAAGGCACCCAAAGTGTAGCTCCTATGCCTGACGGGACGTTCTTGGATCAGATGGAAGAATTCATGACTTCTAGTAAGAACAAGAAATACATTGATGCATTTAAAGATTTTAAGAAATTTTATACTGGTAGTGGTTTAGCGGATGAGGAAAAAGAACTTATCCAAACTACTTCTAATGCAATGCTTGAGTTAAAGCTAACAGTAGGCCCCTATTTTACAGACTACTATGCTTCACTAGCTTCCATGAAAAAAATGGATACTGGTATTATCAATTTCAAACAATACCATGGAGTACTAAATCGACTACTTTCTGATGTAGATGGAAGGAAGTTAAATCCTTTTAAAAATACACTTGAGTTTGCTACATATTTCTTTGAGGGTGGAACACTTAAATATAGTTCTGCCGGTGTTAACTGGTTGGCAAAGTCCAAAGACTATGACTTTGAATATAAAGATGGTCAACCCTTGGTGAGTTTTGAAAAATTGGATCTTATTGCTACCAGAAAGCAAGATTCTATCGTGCTAAATCAAACTTCTGGATCATACTATCCTTTAGAGACGAAATGGGTCGGTAAAGGTGGAAAAGTCAGTTGGGAGCGGGTAGACTTTCCTGATGTTCGTGTTGAAATACCAAGCTATGAGATAGATACCAAAAAAGCTTTTTATGAGGCGACAGGAGTAAAATTGTTTTATCCTGAATATTTTCCTCAAGGCCCTATAATTGGTACTTTTCAAGATAAGATATTAGCAGGTAATGCAGCAGCAGATGGCTCCTACCCTCGGTTTGTATCTGACGAGCCTAGATTAAGTATCAAAGATCTTGGTGGAAATATTAGGTATGAAGGAGGTTTTAGGCTGCAAGGAGCTACGATGTACGGGTTTGGTAATGAGCAAGTGCCTGCTAATCTCTGGATATCTCACATCGGGAAAGAGGTTTTTATTGGTACTTCAGAGATGTTTATAGTCAAGAAACAAGAAAAGGTTGTTGCAGAAAAAGTAAATTCTCAAATTGTGTTTGATAAGGATACACTGTATCACCCAAGTATCAACATGACCTATCAAATACCAGAAAAAGAACTAAAATTAAAGCGCGGTAAGAATGGTGCGGATCAAAATTTATTTATGGATCAATACCATCAAATAAGACTTGATGCGCCTACTATAGATTGGAAAATAGATACCGATACAATACAGATAGGAATCAAACGGCCGAGCTTCGCAAATAGCATAGAGAAAAAAGTAAAGTTTGAATCTTTCGACTTTTTTGATCAAAATGAGTTTGAGAAAATTCAAAACATATCTAACTCTAATCCCCTAATTATTATGCGAATTATTTCAGATAAGGATCAGACCAAGGACTTGGATGCAGAATATCTAGCGCAAAAAATTAACCCACGCTTCGCGGTTGAGAATGTTAAAAGTCTTTTTTATGATTTAGTAGCAAAAGATTTTATTGATTTCAATGAAGATGAAAACAGAGTGTATCTCTTGGATAAACTTTTTCATTACACAGACGCTACAGCAGAGAAAGTAGATTATGATGTACTTGGTGTACTATCACAAACCAACAATACGAATGCTATCCTTAATATCGCCACAAAAGCCTATGAAATAACTGGTGTTAATAGCATTGAATTTAGTGCAAAGCAAAAAGTTGCCGCCAAGCCTTACCAAGGATATACACAGATGCACAAGAATAGATCTCTGTTGTTTGATGGGAAACTATTTGCTGGATTTGGTATTTTTGATGGTACTGATTTCACTTTCGAATATCCGAAGTTTACCATCAAAGCAGATTCTGTGCGATACTTTGATCTATATGTGCCGACTGGAGCTGAGGATGAAAATGGAGTTATGGAAGCCATGAGTATTTCGTCTAGGATAGAGCATGCTTACGGTTATTTACAAATAGATGCACCCTCCAATAAATCTGGTCTAGAGGACTTAGAAAACTTTCCATCCTTCCATACAAAAGGACCCTCATATGTATTTTATGATTACGACGACACCAAAAATGGAGCGTATAAAAGAGATTCATTTTATTTCGAATTGGCGAAATTCAATTTTAAAAGTTTAGATCGATTTACTTCGGCTGATGTCGCCTTTAAGGGTTCTTTAGTTTCTGCTGATATTTTTCCAGAGTTCGAAGAGACTATCGTCATACAAGATGATGATGCCTCGCTGGGCTTTACAACTCAAACTGATGGGGATGGTTTTCCAACTTATCTTGGAAAGGGTACCTACAATGGTGAATTAAACTTGAGCAACAAAGGACTTTTAGGTGTTGGAAATCTTCAATATCTAAATGCCTCCATTGATGCAGAAGACTTTGTATTTATGCCTAAGCAGATGCTGGCTAGTGCAGAGGCTTTTCATACCGATGAAGAGCGTTCAGCAGATCCTAACATACCACAAGTAGATGGTAATGAGGTAACCATTAACTGGTTACCGTACAATGACAGCATGTATGTAAACACTACTGCAGATCCCTTTGCTTTTTATAAAGAACCTGGATATAGTTTGGATGGTACTTTAGTGCTGACTCCTGATGGAGTAAGAGGGAAAGGAGTATTCGAATGGGAACAAGGTTTGATGAATTCTAAATTGTTTTCGTATGGTGCTTTCACTGTAAAATCAGATACCACTTCCATAAAGATTAAAGCTTTGGAAGGTGACAATTTTGCTTTTGATTCTAAAAACGTAAATGCCGATGTTAATTTTGATGAGCAAATAGGCCATTTTAAAGCAAATGCGGATACAGTAATGACGCGATTGCCATATAATCAATATAAGACTACAATGAACGAATTTGATTGGGATATGAAGGAGCAATCTATCACCTTTATTTCTGATGAACCTGGCTCATTTATATCCACACATCCTAATCAAGATAGCCTTAATTTTGAAGGAGCAAATGCTTTTTATGATTTGAAAACAAGTCAACTAAGCGTGAGTGGCGTACCGTTTATAGAGACTGCAGACGCCTATGTGTATCCAAAAGAGGAAAAGATAGATATAGAAGCAAATGCTGTGATCACTACTTTAGAGGATGCTATCATAGTGGCAAATACAGTTAACAAAAATCATGTAATCAATAGAGCTACCGTAGATATCAAAGGGCAAAAAGAATATTCTGCAAGCGGTTATTACGAGTATAATGTTGCTGGTAAAGAGCAAGAAATACTGTTTAGTGATATCGTTGGACAACCAGTAGGAAAAGGCAAAAAATCAGAAAAGAAAGTAGTCACCAGAGGCCAAGGAGAAATAGCAGAGGGTGTTGACTTTTATATTGATGACAAAATCAAATACAAGGGTGGTATTGGGTTGAATGCAGAGGTCAAAGATCTTCACTTTGATGGTTTTGCTAGATTAGAAGCACAATATTTACCTAACGCTGAATGGTTCGCCATAGATTGCGATGCTGAAAAGGAAAATCTTATGATCCCTTTTAAGGAACCCAAAAACTTTGAAGGCATTCCAATGAGAGCGGGTATGTTCCTGAGTAAAGAGTCTTCCATCATTTATCCAAGGATGCTCAATCCTTTATATTTCAGGAAGGATAGAGCGATAATTGATGCTGCAGGCTACTTGAAATATGAGGACAAGGTGGATAATTTCTTGTTTGGTGACAGTCTAAAAATATTGGGTCTATCTCCTAGAGGCAGTATGCTGAAATTCTCTGATACTGATTCTAAAATCTATGCCGAAGGTGTCATGGATCTTGGCTCAGCCCTGCCAAGTCTCATTCAGATACAAGCTGCTGGTAATATGAATACTAGCTTGACCGCATATCAAGATTCCTTGGCGGGTCAGGGTAATATAAAAATGAATATCGATGTCATGCACAGTATCACCTTTGAGCTGCCAGACAAACTTCGAAAAGCAATGCTTATAGATCTGCTTAACCCTAACTTTACCTATGCAGAACCAAATTATAGAGTAGACAACTTTTATGATAGAGCCATTGCGGAATTTATCACTGATGATGTAGCCTATAAAACTACAATAGCAAATATGAAGTCTGGACGATTGGAATTTCCGAAAGGATACAACCAACAGCTCTTTCTGTTTGGTAGGACACCCATGAAATGGGATTGGGACTATCAATCATTTGTTAGCATTAAAGAAAAAAATTATGTGATCAGTATTGATGGAAATCGCATAGGACAAAATTTAAAATCATACATCGAATACAAAATGCCAAGCAACAATGATGATCGCTTGTATATCTTGATCGTTGCTCCAAATGATTACTTTTACTTCTTTGGCTATAAGCAAGGTGTATTGAATACGGTGTCGAATAATACACGATACAATGAAATCATTGCTGGCATGAAAGATAAGGAACGCATGTTTAAAAAAGGAGACGAAGAGTATGAGATTCAACTCGTAGATCCAGCATCAGCGACGTCTTTTATCAATAGAATTAAAGCAGTACAATAGAATTGCCAGTTAGTCCAATCTTAAAAGTAAGTGGTCAAATCTAGATTGAAACAAAGTCTATTTTGAAATCGTAAAAATCATCTAAAATCATAGTAATGGATACAGCCACAACAGTACTTGGTATTGGTTCACGTGTAAAGCACCCTGCTCTCGGAGAAGGAGTTGTGATTAAATTATATAAGATAGCTTATGATGTTTGCTTTATCACTTATGGCATCAAACAAGTAGCTAAAGAATATACAGATTGGGAAATTATAGATGCTATTGAGCCTGAGAGTATGGCCAGCTTCACAGAAGCTGAAAAGGCTTTACGTAAAATACTAAAAGAGTACAACGGTATCAAGGAACATGTAGAACTTGGGGATAAGTGGAAAGATGGGACTATGATACTCAAGCCATCAGATAGTAGTCTCAAGTCTAAAGAAATTCCGATAGATACATTTTTTCATAAGATCGTTATGGTTAGAGATCGACTAAGAGTTATCGAGCAGCGGATCAATAGTAGCAAGCTTCTAGGGGACGAGGACAAAGTAAATTTGCAGCAGTATATTACTAGAATATATGGTTCACTAACAAGTTTCAACATACTTTTTAAATATAAAGATGATCACTTTAAAGGTGCTTCTTCTAAATAAGAATTGTAACAATCAAATAAAGAAACCCTAATGAGAATACTCATTAGGGTTTCTTTATTTATAATATGTTATTCAATACTAAGGCTTAACAGTAATAGATACTCTAAGCTTTATGCAGTGCTCTACTAAATAATTTAATATAACATAAAATAATTTCTTGTTCAATAAATGCAATTCTTCATTAAACATTCGAGAAAAAACACTTCCTCTGTCTAACTCCTTTATACTCCAAAAACCTGCTCGGCTAATCGTATTATCTAGCATTAATTTAACCATTAAATCATGCGGAATATCAGCTGAAGTTGGGTAAAAAAAATCGTTGTTCAATGAAAAATGCAGGAATGTTTTCTTTCTTTTTATATCTATTTCAAACACGCCATGCTCTGGATGGTTATACTCCAGGAGGCAATGCTTCTTTTGTAATTCTTTTACTATGATGTCTTTTCCATTAGAGAAAGTTTCCATCGCAGCTAAAAAATAATGTCCTCGCTTCTGGATAATCTTAGCACCTTTTTGGACCAATGCCAGTAAGTCATCATCGATGATAAAATCTGTCAACTCGTCAACCTTATGCCACGCACGGTCTCTCAATTCTGACTCCTCATATTCATCTAACTCTATAAGCACCTTTAACAAGTAAGTTGGTACTTCCTGATTATTCTTATTATAAGTCCCAATTAATACTGGATTTGGAATACCCAAAACACCTGCCTCTTCATAAGCCTCTTTAGTAGCAGAGACAGAAGGTTTAAGTTCCTCTTCTATTGTTCCTTTCGGTATTACCCATTTGGTATTATCTTTATTCTTGATAAGCAAGATCTCCAATACACCCATGGTAATCCTATAGGGTATGATAGCCGATTTATCTTTCATTCAATTAAATGATTTAACTACTGTCATATGCTATTGTCTAAGAAAGGGGTAAGACAAATTATGGCAATGTTTTTTAACAGAAAATTCTGTGTGTTATTTGCTGAACTAGTTACTAGAATAACAAATATACTCTTATTTTTTGTAGAATGGAAGTACACCTGACCTGTAAAGATTACATATTTGATATCAGAAGTCCTTTTGTATTCAACAACCCAATGTCAATTTTGCTGTTATATTTACAGTTTTTAATCCAATTATCATTTGAAAGTATGAGATATAGTCATATAGTTTGTGCACTTACTTTATTTATTTGTAGTTCCTGCCTAGACGTTATACAAGAATTCGATGGTCCTGCACCTGGTACTTGGAGAGGGATACTACAGCTTGATCCTGACTTTGTAACTAATAATAAAAAAGGTGAACCGCTCCCTGAGAAATTAAACATCAAGTTTGATGATATCAATACGACTCAATTGCCTTTCAACTTCGATGTTATCTACAAGGACGCTGAGACCATTCATCTCAAAATACATAATGGATCCGAAGAAATATTAGTAGATGAAATTATAATAGGTAGAGACAAAAAAACAGCTAAGGATACTATTCTAATCAACTTTCCTATCTACGATAGCTCTATTAAAGCTATTTATCAGGGAAACATTATGCAGGGAGATTGGATAATACATTCTAAAAACGATTACCGCATACCATTCAAAGCCTATTATGGCAAAGGTCATCGATTTACTGTCAACAATAAAAAACCAGCAACTGATATTTCTGGTAACTGGAGAGTCAAGTTTACAGACTCTAGCGATGCATATGCAGGTATCGGAGAATTTAAACAAGACGGAAATCATCTTATTGGAACGTTTAGAACAGAGACAGGAGATTATCGATTCTTAGAGGGAACTATCCAAGATAAGAAAATGTACCTGTCGTGTTTTGATGGCAGTCATGCTTTCTTGTTTGAAGGTAAACTCAACGAAGACAACACTGAGCTTAGCGGTGCTTTCAGATCTGGAAAACACTATACAGCGTATTGGCAAGCTACCAAAGATGATACCTACACGCTTAAGGATCCAAATACTTTGACTTACCTAAAAGATGGCTACAACTATGTTGACTTCAGTTTTAAAGATACGGATGGGAACATGATCAGTCTAGCTAGTAAGAGATATAAGGATAGACCTAAAGTGATACAGATCTTTGGTACTTGGTGTCCAAATTGCAGAGATGAAACCAATTTTTTAATTAACTACATAAATGAAAATCCAAACCCTGGGTTTGATATCATTGCCTTAGGCTTTGAAAAATACAGAGATGAAGAAAGATCAATGAAAGCATTAAAAACCTACAAGGAGAAATTTAAACTTCCCTATCCTTTGCTCCATGCTGGATATTATGACAAAGAAGAGGCTGCTAAGGCATTGCCGATGCTTAATGCTATAATCTCCTACCCTACCATGATATTTCTTGACAAAGACAATAAGGTACAGAAAATCCATACTGGCTTCAACGGACCTGCCACTAGTGAATATGCCGCATTCAAGAAAGAATTTGCATCTAATATTCAAAATCTATTGATTGAGTAATATATTTTTCTTTTCTTTGATAGGTCGATTACGTAGCAACTAAGAATACTCAAATAGTTGATTGCCAGCTTTTTGAGTAATTCCCCTAGCTTTGCACAAGCTGGAATTTCTTTATCAAGCATACTATATTATTTATATGACGTCAAAAAAGACGCTTGACTTGGCTTTCAGCCAAGCCAATCTCGGCACTGCGCAAGACATTTCCAAAGAACTTCAGGTTCTCGGCTACGACATCAATGCTATTATTATAGATGCGGATGGAGTTCTGAATCCACTATCCATCCTAAGTGTTGCAAAAAACCCTATACTACTCTTAGTGAGTGACAATTTGCTGAAATCTGAAAAATGCATGTATGGCATTCAAAAACTATTAAGCTATTTTAATATTCCTTCAGAACTCCAGCCCATTGTCATAGATGGTCATTCTAAAGATGTCTCTCGCACGGAGGTTCCAGTTAGCACTAGATTTGATCGCATTAGCGATGTCATTTCATACATGAATTATTGGCAAGAGCTTTACCTCAACTTAGAAGAACAAAATGAAAGTGGTGAGGAAATAGACATGGATCAACTGGATCGTTTTAAGGAAATAAGTAATAGCATTGGTGATGTACTTACTACTTTAAAAAACTCTCCATATTTGAGAATTGAAGAAGAAAGAGATATTGACTTCGATACGATTATTTCATCTTATGGCCAGCCTAAGGCTCTTATGGTTCACGCAATTGAAGATGAAAATTTTGACCCTGAGGCATTATCTAATCTCGAAGAAGCGAAGGAGCTACTAGAGAATGAAGACCAACCAGTTGCAGCAGTACCCATTGATTCCCACAATCCAGAGTACGATACGCATCTCTATTTAGATGATCTAGAAGAAGATGATTTAGCACTCTTAGACAAGATAGCGGAGCAGCGAAAGAGCGAAGAAGATCATCTCACTAGCCATCCATTTGGTGATCTTCTCAAAGTAGATAAAGAAATAGAAGCGAATAAGAATAAACATAAGAATGGTGATGTGGTACGCCCATTGGATAAAGTGGAGGAGCAGGAAGAGGACTTTGTTAGGGAAGAGGAAGACTTTATCGCTGAGGGAGACCAACCTTATGTGGATGAGAAGGAGCATAATGTTCCTGAGTCAGAAAATAACGAAGAGCCATTTGAGTTAGATACTGCCGAGCTCCATGTTGAATTGGTTGACAATAAGAACACCGACTTTGAAGATGAATTTGTACAACCTCAAGAGTCTTATGAATCCGAGGCAGATCCCATCTCTGTTGTCCATCAACTCATGACAGAGGATAAAATAGAGGAATGTATAGCCTATCTAACAAAAGCGATTAAAAAGTACCCGTATAATTTAGACTTGCAATATAGCTATGCTTATATACTAACAAAAAATAAAGGTAATTATTTAGTAGCTACTGACTTTTTGGAGAACATACTCAATGCTGATAAGCGATACACGGCTGCATATAATTTACTTGGAGAGATAGCAGAAAAACACAAAGACTTTCTCCTCGCTAAGAGTTATTATGAAAAAGTGATCAGCATCGAACCAGATTATCAAAACGTTCACTTCAAAGTCGGACGTATTATCATAGAGCATTTTACTGAACAGGATCAGTTAGCCCTCAAATACTTTAAAAGAGCTTTCAAGCACAATCCCAAGAATGCTAATGCCAAGTTCGAATATGCTAAACTGCTCTACAAGTTTGGAGATACTAAAAAGAGTATTAAGATATTAAGAAACATCATGAAGGACGCACCGCTATCTAGTGAAGCCCCCTTCGAGTTGGCGAAAATATATTTAGAACAGGGTGATCGAGATAAGAGTATCTCATTATATGACCACGCCAAAAAACTCAATCCTGAACTAGATAGCAAAGACAATGCGAATCTTTTCTACGTTACAGCAAGTTTAAATAATGAAGAGGAAGATATTTTCTCTCAGTTCGATAGCAACCATAAAAGAAAAATGAGTTCTAAAAATCGCAGCAAGATTAGCAAAACCGTATTGATTACTGGTGCTACCTCAGGCATCGGCAAGGCCACCGCGCATCTATTTGCTCAAGAGGGCTATAGAGTTATCATCACTGGTCGCAGAAAAAATAGACTAAAAGAACTCAAGAAACACCTAACGAATACGTATAATGCTGTTATCCAGCATCTCACTTTCGATGTGCAGAATATCGACCGAATGCGTAAAAAACTTAGTAAGCTAGAAGGTGCTTGGTCTCAGATTGATATTTTGATCAACAATGCAGGTCTCGCGCTTGGCAAAGCTCCTATTCATGAAGGAAACATACAACATTGGGATACTATGATCGACACTAATGTCAAAGGTCTGTTGTACATGACTCGTGCGATATCGCCTTACATGGTCAAGCGGCAGCGCGGGCACATTATCAATGTCTGCTCTACAGCTGGTAAAGAGGTGTACCCTAATGGCAATGTCTACTGTGCAACCAAGCACGCTGTAGATGCTTTGACTAGAGCTATACGACTTGACTTATATAAACACAATATAAGGGTGAGTCAAGTTAGTCCTGCGATGGTTGAACAGACCGAATTTGCTAAAGTGAGATTTGAAGGAGACAAGAAGAAAGCGTCCATTTATGAGGACTTCAATCCTTTGACCTCATCGGATGTCGCCGAAGCAATTTATTTTATGGCCTCTAGACCACCACGTATCAATATCCAAGACATCGTATTGATGGGTACTCAGCAAGCAGGTAGCACTTACGTAAACAGATCTGGTAGAATCTTCGACTAGAAGTATTCAAAATATTTAAAGATTTGATTGATTTGGGCGTCTCCCTACCGATGAAAAATCGGTACGGTCGGGCTCTTCGGTGGTATCCGTGCTACGCACCCCATATCATAGATATGGGCACCTACTATCCCTTACGCAAAAAGCCTAAAACTATCTAACAGAAAATACCAAAGCGTATATAACTACACAACTCCCCTACCCAATTGATCTAGATAACTGAAGTGGCTTTTCAGCGCACCATAGAAAGTAACATGCTGATGATAAGGTAAGTCATATTCATGGGTCGTACTCTTCACTATACCAGAAATGTTTTTATAGTGTACGTGGCATATATTCGGAAATAAGTGATGCTCTATCTGATAGTTTAATCCACCTATCAACCATGAAAATATTGTACTTGTATTAGCAAAGTTTGCAGTAGTCTTTAGCTGATGTATTGCCCAACTATTTTCCATACTTTCGTCATCTTCTGCTGGCTCATAGAAATGAGTCTCCTCAATGATATGAGCACATTGAAAAACAAGAGCGAGGATTATTCCACAAATAGAATGCATCAGAAAAAATCCACCTATGATCCACCAAGCCGATACTGGCAATAAATAAATAGGCAGTGCTATGGTTAACAATACATACCATATTTTATTAAAAACTATTTTTCCAAAAGTCGACCAGAAACCCATATTTTGACTCTTTAATAAGCCAGCCTTATTAAAAGTGAATAGCTGCTTAAAGTCCTTTACCAAAAATCGATTAAAGCTCATTAAGCAGTAGAGAAAAGGTGCATAATATGCCTGAAATCTGAATAGAGGACTTTTAGATCTAATGGGGCTAAAACGCATAATGTTGTTGTCCGTATCCTCATCATAACCCTCTATATTGGTATAAGAATGATGAAGCACATTATGTTGTATTTTCCACGTTCCATGATAAGCCCCCATAAAATTGATTATAAAACCAACTAATTTATTTACGTTCTGATTTGTGGAGTAAGAACCATGATTCGCATCATGCATTACTGATAGTCCAATACCTGCCATACCGAGACCCATCAATGCCCACATAGACATTATGAACCAGAATGAAATATTGACCCCAGATAACAAAATAGCAAAAGGAATAAAGTATAAGCTGACCATGAATATGGTCTTTAATACCATAGGCGCGTTTGCCTTCTTGGATAGATTATTATCAGAAAAATAGGAATTAACTCTTTGATTTAGGACCTTAAAAAATTCAGGGTGGTCTTTCCTATTAAACTTAGGTGTTGCAAGCTTCATGAGAAGTATTTAATACTATCCTAAAGGATAAATTTTGTAGGTTTTCTGCAATTCTTTGGTAATTCAAGTTTAAGAAGACATACCGTAATCCTAAATATAGAAACGTACGCAATATGACTGATTGCGCGAATATAATTATTTAAAATGGATATTAAATCCCTAGCGCACAAAATATTCTAAATATTGCACATAGCCACGGGTATTAACTGATATAAGTAACATTTCTAATATTATATAGTTCATTTCACTTATAGCATAACTATGATTTCTTAGCTTTATTGCAAAGAAGCAGCATTCCCTATGATTCTTGATAAACTTCTGACAATTAAACAGTTATTTATTGGTATTCAAGTCTTTATTATACTTTGTGCCTGCTCAACACCAAAAGACCAAAAGGCGATAAATAATCTTCTTACGTATAAAAGCACTGAAGTTCCTAAGCTTCAATCTATTATGGAGTCCGATAAACTTGTAGGAACCATATTAATATTCGATGAAGCTAAAAAAGAGTTTTATGCGAATGATTTTGCGCAAATAAGCAAGACCAGCTTACCAGCATCTACCTTCAAAATAGCCAACTCTATTATTGGGCTCGAAATTGGCCTCCTAGAGAATCAAAATTCAATTTTTAAATGGGATGGCGCAAAGAGGATGATGAAAAGCTGGGAAAAAGACTTAACCTTAAAGCAAGCTTTTCAGCGATCATGTGTTCCCTGCTATCAAGAATTGGCCAGAGGCATTGGTCTTAAAAACATGCGTTCCTACTTAGAGAAGATTGGTTACGAAGGAATGGACGTGAATATAGATAATTTAGAATCATTCTGGCTAATTGGAAATTCAAATATAAGTCCTCAACAGCAAATAGACTTCCTCAGAAATCTAGCAAACAATAAGTTACCAATATCGGAAAAAACATTCAACACTATGATGGAGATTATGATTGTTGAAGAAACTCATAACTATACTCTACGGGCTAAAACTGGTTTGTCTGTAGGAAAAGGTCGAGACTTAAGCTGGTACGTGGGTTGGCTCCAAATAGATAATAATAAAATATATTTTGCGACACGCTTGAGTCCCGAAAGAAGTAATATGGACAGAAATAAATTTCTTCCCCTGAGAAAAGAGATCACCTTAGAAGCATTGCAGTATCTAAAATATATGTGAGCTTTCCATAAGAGTAAATCAAAAGAATTTTCTTGTAGCAGTTCTTTGGTAATTCAAAACATATAGTTGATGATATCTTGTATTTTTACATCACATGAATGCTACACCACTTCTTATAGAACTTCATTTTTTGCCTTGTTTAGAATATTTCTGTCTGATGCTATCGCATAAGGTACTCTTTCTTGAAGCTCATGAATCATATGTAAAAGGTTCATATCGCAATAAAGCGAAGATTGTAACTGCCAATGGTATCCAAACACTCTCTATCCCGCTCACAAAAGGCAAACATCAACAGAAAAGTATACAGCATGTAGTAATTGCAGAAGTAGACAATTGGAGAAAGCAACACTGGAGAAGTCTTAAAACAGCTTACCAGCGCGCGCCCTACTGGGATCATTATGCAATGGAGATAGAACCACTTTGTTTAAACAAAACCTCGAGTTTATGGGCGTACAATCTCCAGTGGTTTCAAGGCATTATCAAAATTCTTAAACTAGATGTAGTATTAGCGCACACAGAATCTTATATAAAACAAGACCTAGACAAGGTTGATCTCAGGCATAAAATCTTACCAAAGCTAGAGACCTGGTTCTCCCCTAATATCCAAACTATACCTTATGAGCAGGTATTTACTGACCGCCAAGCTTTTGTACCCAATGCCTGTATTCTAGATTTATTGTTTTGTAAGGGTCCTGAGAGTAGCTTCATTTTAGAAGATATGATTATATAAGTAGCACATATTGATTACTTTGACATAAATTGCAGTCAAAAGTATAGTACCATACCCATAATTATGAGTTCATTAATTGATAGTAGAATAAACGATCAGCGAGCACAGGTTGAAGATCTTGTAAAAGAACTGCAAACGATAGCAGGCGCTATTGGACATCAGGAGTTAGAGAAGACGATCAGTGATCTACGTAATCGAATCACGGAGCCTTTTATGTTTGTGATCGTCGGTGAGGTGAAGGCTGGAAAAAGTAGTTTCATCAATGCTCTACTTGACCCTTCTAAAGAAATCTGTAAAGTGGCTCCTCAGCCTATGACAGATACCATACAGCAGATCGTATATGGTGAAAAAGAAAGCATCACTGAGATCAATCCTTACCTAAAAAGAATACAACAGCCCGTAGAAATTCTCAAAGAGATAGCTATCGTAGATACACCGGGTACCAATACTATTGCTGAACATCATCAGGAAATAACGGAAAGCTTTATTCCAGCTTCCGACTTGATCGTTTTTGTTTTTGAATCTAAGAATCCATACCGACAGTCCTCATGGGATTTTTTCGACTTCATACATAAGGAATGGCACCGTAAAATCATATTTGTCCTACAGCAAAAAGATTTAGTACAGCCCGATGATCTTGCTGTAAATCTCAAGGGCGTTCAAGACTATGCCATTAAAAAAGGAATTCCTAATCCACAGGTATTCACCGTGTCTGCATTGCAAGAGATTCAAGGGAAGACAGAAGAAAGTGGATTCAAAACCATCAAAAAATTTATTGCAGATAATATCACAGGAGGGAAAGCTCCTTTTTTAAAGCTGAAGAATAATATCAATACTTCACGCAATATCAATGAACGCATTTTCAATGGACTACAAGTTAGGGAGAAACAATGGAAAGCAGATCTTGAATTTAGAGAAGACATAAAAATGACTCTGGCAGCTCAAGCTGAAAAATCCAATAGTCAAGTTGATATCCTAGTTGAAAATCTAGTAGCTGCCTATGATAAAATCACCCTTCAAAAGGAACAAGAATTAGATTCTGGATTAGGATTGTTTTCCTTGGTCAAAAGGAGCTTTACTTCCATCTACGGTAAAAATAAGTCCGTCAAATCTTGGCTAGAAGGTATCTCAGGTGAGCTAGAAACTGATCTTAATAATGTATTGAAACAACGTCTTGATAAAGGGGTGATTGATATCGCTGAGAGTATACAGCAGATGGCCAAAATGATTGATCTGAAGATCAAGAGCAGTGACACTATTTTAAAAAATGACCATGATCTCTTTAGTGATATCGCAGAAAAGAGAATTAATATACTACGTGATCTACAAGACACCTTCAAAGAATTTATGAATCGCTCTGAGAACTTTACTGGCGAAGGCGTATTTGGAGGCAATGATCAGATCGTAGGTAACGTCACCAAAGGTGCTGGAGTTGCCGCAGTCGCAGGTATCATTCTACAAGCAGTAACCGCCTCAAGTGTACTTGACGTCACTGGCGGTATCCTTACTGGATTAGGTGCCATTTTTGCTGGTGGATCTATCATGTTACAAAAACGAAAGATTATGGATGGCTACCGCGAAGAAGTGACCAAAGGCCGTATCAGGATCGAAGGGGAAGTCAGCGATAAACTTAAAAGTTATATTCAGAATATCAAATCAAAAATTGATGCAAACTTCAATAAGTTTGATCAACTCATTCAAGATGAAGAAAAGCAAATCAAGCATCTAAATGAGAGGCATCAGTATATTGGAGATAAGCTAAATACGATTGAGTCTGAGATCGTGATGCCTGGGTAGTATACGCTCATAATAGTAGATATGAAATAAATGTCAGGAGGAGATTGGAAAGCAATGTTTAAAGGTATTCAACAGGATGATTTTGAGTTGGTGAAATTTTATCTTCAATCTGGTATTGATCCAAATTATCAGCATCCTGAGTACATGGCATTGCCGTTATCTGAAAGTATTCGTTATAAAAATTATGAAATTTCGAAGCTCTTGCTTTCCAATGGAGCAAATCCTTTAATTCGAGAAATGGAAACCGGCAGCACTAGTCTAGAGCTTGCTATAAAATTTGGTGATTCTGCTACGATAGATTTAATAGCGAAATTTAAACCATAATTTATATACGGGGCCATCCCGAAGCCTGCTACCTGGCTTGTCTTTCGGGACCGCGCTATACGTTTGTATTCAGTAGCCTCTCAGACTGTACCACTATCACTTCAGAGCATCTTCACTCATCGCTCAGCTACTCTTCAGTGAGTCGTACTAGTCTTCTCGACCACTTCATATCACTCCTATCGCTTGTCCGTCTGCCTAGACGGGCTTTTACTGCCGACTAGAAGAGCTTGTCCCAGCAAAATTTTAAGTAAAATCTAATTTCTCGCTATCTATCATGTCCATATATCTCTTCATTTTTTTGAGGATAACTTTGAAGTGATGGGTTTCTTCTCTGGTTACGAATGTGATGGCTAGTCCTTCGGTATCAGCTCTACCTGTCCGCCCTACCCTATGCACAAAGTCTTTTGGAGATCTCGGCAATTCATAATTAATTACGTAAGGAAGTTTATCAATATCAATTCCTCTAGAGATTAGATCTGTAGCCACCAGAACACGTAGATTCCCTGCTTTAAATTTCTCTAATGCACTTAATCGTTCTGATTGACTTTTCTTTCCATGAATAGACAGAGCCTTGATTCCATTCTTTCTCAGTTTATCTGCTACTTTATCAGCCTTAAATCCAGAAGACGTAAATACCAATACTTGCTTCATTATTTCTGTCCTGATCAAATGTCGTAGCAACGGACCCTTCTTATCATCGCTAACAAAATAACCAGATAAATTTATTAATTCTACATCATCTACTTTCTCCTCTATTTCTACTACCACAGGATCGGATAGTAGCACTCTATTTAATCCCGACAAGCGCTTACTCAAAGTAGCGGAGAATAACATATTCTGTCTTTCCTTTGGTAGCAAATCTATGATCTCTTGCATCTCTTCTTGAAACCCTAAATTCAGCATTTTATCTGCTTCATCTATTACCAGACATTCTAATTTAGAGAAGTCAACGGCCTTGGATCGCTCTAGATCAAGTAGTCGACCAGGCGTAGCAATCAATATGTCTACTCCGTATAATGCCTTCATCTGGGGATTGATGGATACACCACCGTAGACAGCCATTGGCTTGATTGGACGATTAAGATTTTTAGATAAGTCTCGAAACACCTCCGAGACCTGAACTGCAAGTTCTCTTGTTGGTACCAATACTAAAGCTTTGGGTTGCCTGGTTCTATCAGACTTTTTATCCTTCAGTAAATGATTCAAAATGGGTAGTACAAAGCTAGCTGTTTTTCCAGATCCTGTCTTTGCGATACCCAATACATCCTTACCGTCTAGAGCTACAGGAATCATTTTGGTTTGAATCGGTGTAGGATTTTCAAAGCCTAGCAAGGACAGATTCGTGATTAATGAAGGATGAAGTTTTAGATTTTTGAATGACATGATTGAATAGAGATTATGCATGTGAGACTGATGGATTAGACAAATAAATAAGTTGTAATAGTACGGATTAAGATTATAAATCTAGCAAGATCAATACTGCAGTATAATAAAATTCGCAAATTAATTATCAATATTGATAATTAATTTGCATAATTTATCAATATATCTTATTTTTAATCTTTAAACCTTTTATGGATGGATACATTTTTAGTAGAAAGTAGCTCTAATAAGGCAATAGGAGCTGTAATTGAAGTCGCCATATCTAGAGATATGCCAGCGAAAAAACTAGGATGGCAATTTACATGGAAAACATTGTATAAAACGGAAGGCTCTGAATTCTATAAGCTCACCTTATGGAATAGTAAGGATGAACTTCAAGGAATAATTATGCTTTCTTTAATGTTTGATGAAATGTTATATATGAATAATATTGAAGTAGCTCCACATAATATAGGATCTAATGGCAAATACGATAATGTTGCAGGTAATTTGATAGCATTTGCATGCCGACGAAGTTTTGTAATAGGAAAGAATGATTACCGTGGATATTTGACCTTTGAAAGTAAATCTGAATTGGTTAGTTTATATCGTAAAAAATATGGAGCGACCCATGCAACAGGAAGTAGAATGTTTATAGATCCAAAATCTGGAATCCAATTAATTAATAAATTCCTAAAAGTATAAAAGCAATGGCAAAGCGAGTTAGAGAGATTAATCCTGGCGGCATTAATGGTACTGGAAAAGGAACCATAAATACAAATAGTAAAGACTTTGTAGTTTTAAGACAGAAAGTTTTAGAACACGCAATGCAGTTAAGTCCTAAGGAAAAATTAAAAGTGGAGTTAACTTCACTGAAATTCAGAATGGAAAGTTACGCTATGCAGGAGTCTCCAGAAGTTATAGTAGAGGTTTGTCAATTTTTGAGAGATCATTTGATAGCTATAGAAGTGACGAATAGGCAGTTTGCTAAGTATCTAAGAATTGAGGAAAGTAATTTGAGTTCAATTTTAAAAGGAAAGCGAAAGATTAATATTGACTTAGCATTTAAGCTTGGTCAAGTTTTTGGATTAGACCCAAATATTTGGCTCATGATTCAAAGTAAAAATGAGATTTTAAAGTTGGCTCAAAAGAAAAAATTAAGATATCGAAAATTGGATCTTGATGATCTATTGAAAAAGGTGAGCTGAATTAATAATTAAAACATGAACATAAAAAAGATCAGCTCACACATTATCACCGCAGACGACTTCTTGACAACAGAAAGATGTGATGAGTACATCTGATTAAGTGAAGTGCTGGGGCTACGGGCCTGGCTTGGGACAGGCTAGATTTGGCCAATGACGCGTGGCTAGCGTGCGAAACAATGAGCGTATGCTCTACGATAATCAAGACTTGGCAGAAGATATTTGGAAAGATCTATCAAATATCGCACCCGCTGAAATTGGAAATAGCTATGCTATTGACCGAAATGTCGATGATACTTTGCACTCAAATTATACTGTAATAGTACGGAAAATCAATCACACTATCCTTATTGCTACTATCCTAGATATTCGATAAATTGCATAAAATCACGATATGAATGTTAAACTAGCAGTAACCACTATCATACTTTTCATTGCCATTTTTGGATATGCTCAAACTGGAGATCAGGAGGAGAAAAAAACTCAAAAACCTAAATTCGAGTTGTACTATGGTATAAATATCAACGATGTATACGATCATACTGATGACGTAGATTTCGCAAAGAAAGTATCTCCAACCTTATTTGGGCTTGCTATTCATAATAGGATTAGTGAAAACTCTGAGCTTAAACTAGAACTGGAATATTCACACAAGGGACCTAGTGTGTATGACATCAACCATCTTACATTTAGTCCACTTTATCGCCAAAAAATACTAAACAAGTCGATTTATCTAGAACTAGGTCCTTATATGGGTAGCATGTTCAGATATAAAAAAGGAGGCTCAATAAGACAAAGTGAGACTTTAAAGACTTTTGATTTTGGTGGACAAGTTGGCTTTGGTCACAATCTATGCATCAAGAATCTAGAGATGAGTATATCCTATCAAGCTGAAATAGGATTGTATCAATTTTCTTATTCAAAGCATTTTGTACAACAAATTAAAGTAGGGTTTTATCTCTAAGATAATCTAAGTCCTGACTGCGTCGAACATTTATAATTCAAGCTTACTGTCTTAATACATAGGATTGCTGGTTTATAATAATTAAAGCTAACAATCCGGATGTTATCTGCAAGCATTAAAACGAATTGATAAAATTTGAAGTGTGGTTGATTAAGAACTAAAATCAAAAATGAAAAAAGAACTGACCTTCTCAAGTGCGATACTTTGTTTATCGGTTATAAATCTTGCATTGTCAATCTTCCTTTTGCTTAAACTAAACGACTTTGAGTTTTTAGTTTTATATCAAGGAATTTCAAAATTAAAAATTATTGGGTTTTTGATTTTATTCATTACTATAATTTCAATAGTAACTATTATATTATCTTTTGTGAAAAAAGAGAAAAAATCATGGAGTAGAAAAATTGGAATTCTTTTAACGCTAATTGTTCTAATAATATTATTAAATAATAATGAAACGGGATATACAATATATCCGCCATTGAATAAAATACACTAAAGGGGAGCCAGCAGATAACACGCGATATGAGATCAGACTTGCTATCGTTTCGTCCGCTCCATATCGCAGAACCGTTGGTAGGTAGCTTTTACAATGAGCAAACTGGTGTACCTTGTGTTACGCCCTTTCAGGGCTTGACCAAGTGTATGCAATTTTACATAGGGCGATGCCCTATGCTAATTTGCTTGACCCCGTCAGGGTCTATAATTATACATAACTTAAAATAAAACCCTTAACGGGTATGATATACAATTTAGCTACTAGAGCCAATTGATGAAGTATTTTCAGAATCTAAAACCTATTCTTCGCCCTGACAGGGGCATCACATATTAGCGAGGGGCAGCGCCCTTCGTATGTAACAAATACCCCCACAAGCCTTGTAAGGGCGAAACACTTCATCTAAAATAATATCTAAATGACATTGTACATAATTTTTCAAGATGCTCTCCAATTGGAAAATTATCTACCTTACAATAAGCGGATAGTCAAAAAATATTATATTTTTTTAATTATTTCCTACCTTTAGCCTACTTAAATAACTCCATATGAAGATCTTAAAGATTGTTATTGGTTTTCTATCCTTACTTCTTATCATTTTTGTTTTACTTGGTTTTATTGTTCCAAGAGTATCCTACTCTAGTGAAGTGACGGTAGACAAACCTGCGAGTGAGGCTTGGAGTGTAATGTCGGATGAAGGTAAATTGTCACAATGGTTAATGGGATATAAGCGCTCAGAATTAATTAGTGGTACACCCAATACAGTGTGCTCGGTATCCAATATTTATATCGATAATCAAGGTCAAGAAACGGTGTTAAAAGAGACCGTTACAGAATTGGTTCCTAATAAAGTAATGGCTATGGATTTTAGTATGGATCCCATGGATATGGATTACCGAATGACCTTTGAAGAGCAAGACAATAAAACGGTCATCAAATCAAATACAAATGTCTCTGGTAACGGTTGGTTTATGCGATCGATGATGGCCTTGATGAAGGGTGGTATGAAATCACAGGAAGATATTAATATGGGTCAGCTACAAAAACTTATCAACGAGAATCAAGATGTTTACTAGTAATTTTTGTTAGTATCCAGTTTTGAGTTCACTCTGAAAACTCACATCAAAATTTTTTCAAGAATCTTCGAGTGAGGGGTAGTAAGCAGACGAACCTGATACCGATTCTTCTCGGTATCTGAAGGTGAGTAGTCACGCGATGTACTTGGATGGAGGTGTTGGCTCGTGGGACCGGAGCGAAGTGTAGTGCTGGATGACCCGACTCCATGCCTTGCGCGGATTGGTGCTCAAGCCTGCATGGAGGCACTCCCAAATTAACTTATTTCACTAACTTATAAACTCGGTGATTGATCTGTAGCATGTAAATCCCCGACGGAAGAGATGAGGTATGCAGTTGGGTTTGATTGAAGGCTTGATGCTGGATCAATAATCTGCCATGTAAGTCATAAATATAGATCTGCATCTCTCCAGCTGCATCAATGTAAAGTAAGTCTTGAGTAGGGTTTGGGTAAAAATTATGGACAGTCAAAGTTTTGCTTGCGACACTACTGATAATTGGTAATTCTGGACATTCTATTTCTTCATTCTGACAATAAGCTCGCTCGACAAGACTGCAGTCTAGGATAAATGGATTAGGTATATCATCCTGATGTGGTGCTATCATAAATGTGCGATTATACTCTTGTTCGTCGACAGGATCCTGTTCATGCCATTCGCAAAATGTTGAAAGTTGCTGAGCAAAAAAATTGGGATCCGCAGCGTTAGCTTGTGCTTGGTATATCGTATAGAAATAAAACATAGCACGGGCGATATCTCCCTTACGCGATTCTCTCGGCTCGAAGAAACCATTCACTCCTCTAATACCTTCACTATAGGCATCAATATTGGAAGAGGGAATATTTGATAATTCAGTGTTACGCAGATACCAAGATTCCGTATCTTGATCATCAATCTCGGCAAATGGGTAACTACCGCGATTGGTATTGACCTCTACCCTACATGGAAAAATATGATGCATATCGGCTAGAGGGTTACCAGAATCAGCACCCTTTGATCTGGGAAAAACGTGCTCGGCATTGATCCCATCTTTATCTCCATCCATGAATACAAAAACTGAAGGGTCAACTCCATCTGGAAGGAAAATCTGGTGACTAGAATAAATGCAAGTTACCGAATCATTACGGTTATCAATTTCACCATACAAGAGGTCACGTGCATCACCATAACTCAAAACTGTATTCGTCTTGTAGTCCCGAACTAAAGCCTCCAAAAGATCATCGCCTATCAGGCTTGGAAAGATGGGCGTCGTCTTTTGGCCGATACAAATTATAGTGGTAGAAGTAATGAACAGGAGAAAAAAATAACGCATGGATTAAATTACAAATTTGTAGATTATTATTAGTGGATCAAGATCAAAAATCCCAAATCTCCGCTTCTTTGATGATGACTACCAGGCGCTCTGGATTGTCCGTGTTGAAACTAAGTTTACCTTTGAACCCATAAGCCGAATCCATACGAAAAGAGCCTTTTTTAGCGTCATATTCAATCTCAGCTACGGTTTCCATCCCCGCATTGCCACAGAAGTAACATGAGGTGAAGGGAAATTTAGACAAGATCACATTCTCGAAACCATCTGTTTTGGAAGATGAAATAATGTATCCTAGTAAGACTACTTCACGACCCTCTAATGCTCTCAATGAGTCTGTCATAATAGGCTTGAGATCATAGGTGCCGATGTCCTCGTTGAAGTATTCATCAAATTGAAGATCGGAAAAAAGTCGCCATTCATTACGCTGTTGAGCATCCATCTGGTGACCGATACAAAGACTGAGAACACAAATGATAAGATGCTTAAATGACATAAGTTGCAATTTACTGAATATCAGTTTGAATTTTAGTGTACGAGGTAGCAAATAAAACAAGTTTATTATATCTTTAACTTTAGTGCACCTCTATAGCTAGAATTAGGCATTTGTAGCTATCTTTCCATTCTACTTTTAAAGCAATATATGCATCCATTCATTAAATTTTATTTCACTTTAGCCTTTTTGGTTTGGTGCATTAGTACCCAGGCGCAAGTAGATTTCGCTTCTTCTAATCTGCCAATCATGCTCATAGAGACAGAGGGCAATGCTGAAATACCTGATGATCCTAAGATTGATGCGCAAATGAAGTTGATAGCTAACGGGATTGGAGAAACGAATAGCATCAATGATATTGCCAATGAATACAATGGTAAAATCGGCATCGAAATTAGGGGTTCTTCTTCTGCTGCTTTGTTTCCCAAAAAGGGTTTTGGTTTTGAAACTAGAGAGTCTGATGATAGTAATAACAATGTGAGCTTGCTTGGTATGCCCACAGAAAATGATTGGGTGCTGCATGGTCCCTACAGTGACAAAACCTTAATCAGAAATGCGCTGGCGTATCTCATCGCTGCTGAACTCATGGATTACGCACCACGAGTACGTCATATCGAACTGGTCCTGAATGATGAATATCGCGGCGTTTACCTGCTCACAGAAAAGATCAAGCGTGATAAGGACAGAGTGGATGTCAGTAAACTTAATCCTGAAGATACCGAAGGAGATCAACTCACTGGCGGCTATATTATCAAGGTGGATAAATCAACTGGCTCTGGAGCAGGTTGGAATTCTGAATTTAGTTCTTTAGGTGGTAATCGTAGTCATAGCTTTCTGTATCATGATCCCAAGTATGAAGAATTACAAGATGAGCAGATAGACTATATACAAAAGTATATGTTTGAATTCGAGTCTATGATGGATTCTGAGAATTATAATGATCCTTTGACTGGTTATCCAAATTGGATTGATGAGGATAGTTTTATGGCTTCCTTTTTTGTAAATGAGATTTCAAAAAATGTAGATGGTTATCGTCTGAGTACATATTTATTTAAGGATAGAGATAGTATTAATTCAAGGCTCCGAAGTGGTCCAGTTTGGGATTTTAATTTGGCTTTTGGTAACGCAAATTATTGCGAGGGAGAGACTACTCAAGGTTGGGCATATGAATTCAACAATATCTGTTTGGGTGATAAGTGGAACGTACCTTTTTTTTGGGAAAAGCTATATGATGATCTGTCCTATAGATCTAATATCAAGGAGACCTGGTTTGATTTGCGAACTGGTGTATTATCTACTGCAAGTATTTTGGGCATAGTTGATTCGCTGTCAAATCTATTATCTTCATCTCAGGTGAGAAATTTTGAACAGTGGCCTGTATTAGGAGAATGGGTTTGGCCTAATTTCAATGTAGCTAATTCTTACAGTCAAGAGGTTTTTTACATGAGAAATTGGATTCTGCAACGTTTGGAATGGATGGATGGAAAAATTGAACTCTTTGATGTGGATTTAGATATTTTTAGGGAAGATTTTATTGTGTACCCCAATCCTGCTGATCAAAGTATCAATATTACTATTCCACCTCGGACCATTGATTCTTTTGAGTTGTTAATGTATGATGCAACGGGAAGGTTAATTTTTAAGCGTGATTATTCAGGACTACTTGGATCTATCTCTGTGGATGATATTGATATTAGTCATCTGATAGATGGAGTTTATTATTATACCGTATTAAGGCGTGGGGAAGTAGCTAAGACCGGGTCTTGGATGAAAAGATAATTACTTCACCTTCTCCCCAAACTTGGCTTTGAACTTAGCTACCTTAGGATTTATGACATAAGTGCAATATGGATTTTGGTTGCCGATGCGTTTGAAGTAGTTTTGATGACCTTGTTCCGCAGGATAATAATTGATCAAAGGACTCACCTCCGTTACTATGGGATTAGGCCAAAGATCGGAGGCGTCCGTATCTGCCAAGGATTTTTCTGCGATGGATTTTTGCTCTTCATTTTCATAGAAAATAGCGGATCTGTATTGGGGACCTTTATCGTTTCCTTGCTGATTGGGAGTAGTCGGATCGTGTGTCGCCCAAAATACCTCCAATAGATTCTCGTATGATATGATGGCAGGGTCATAAGTTATTCTTATAACTTCAGCATGTCCCGTTTCCTTTCCACAAATTTGCTCATATGTTGGATTCTTGACGTGGCCACCAGAGTAACCAGACTCGACGTGATGTACACCTTTTAAGTCTTGAAAAATGGCTTCGGTACACCAAAAACAGCCACCTCCGAATATCGCCTGTGCAGTATTATTTGACATTGTATTTTAATTTATAAAAGGCGCCTTCCTTGATTTCGGTTGATGGCAGATGCGCGAATATGCCTCTGGTACAAACTGGACCCGAAAAGGAACCTGTGATCGTTTTATTACTTTTATCCCATTCAACAATTTCAAAGGTACCAGAGTTGTCTTTACAACCAGAAGAAACATAAATATTAAGCTCCTCATTTACTTTTTCATTGACTATAATATTGACTTCCCTATTAAACCGAAGAATTTGAGGAATCAAGCTTTTTATATTCTTAATAGTAACGATAAGTCCATCAGAGTTCTGAGATCCTTTAATACTTAGTTTGTGCGAATCTCCCGTGCTTTCTAAGCTACAATTGACTGAATAGTCTCTTTCCGATCCTGTCTTTAGTTGATAGTAAATATGATTTTTAGCTAGGCCTAAGGGATTACTTTTATCTGATCCGCAGGATAACAAACAAAGACAAAATACCAACAAAAGTGTACTAAGCAAAAACGGGCTGGATGGCATCTTCTGGTCGAGTCGTTTGATTTATTTTAGATAGAAATAAGCGTAATGCTTCTTTCTTTTTTTCATTTAATTCGTAGCTGATATACTTATCAAAATACATTTTTAAGTCGAATTCATTTTCTGACTCGGGAAGTATAAATGTCAATTCGTCAATATTAGACAGTCCCAGTGCGAGCGCCTTATTAAACTGATCAATAAATGTGATATCCATTTTTTTATTTGATACCCAAACGGCAAAGACAAAAGGAAGCCCAGTTAATGTTTTCCATGATTCTCCTAGGTCATAGGTGTGTCGATATTTTTTATGCAAACCAATGGTTTTATCACCGATTGCTAATACCGCTGCAGACTCTTCAAGTACGATATCGTCAGCCTGAGATACAGGTTTATATTCTACGTCAATATTTTTCCATAGCTCTTTAACCAATACTTTTGTTAGTTCTGCAGATGTCCTAGAGTGGCTATCTAAATAAATAGTCGAAACTTCCCAGATTGGAATATTACTGAAAAGACATACCGTTTGCACTGGACCATCACTACCAATACAAAAATCAGAGATGATATAATGGCTTTTTAACTCTCTCAGAGCAGCCACAGGTATCAAAGCGATGTCTACTTCCCTGTCAATTAACTTTTGTGCACAGACAGCAGGAATATCTTTTGCAATATCTATCTGTTTGTCCAATCCCGACTGGAAAATACCGTATAGGAAAGGTTTGGTGTTTAAATAATTTACCGCCGTCAACTTTATCTTTTCCATTAGCTATCTATATCTTTGAGATGATCTACGCTATTCTTTTCCATTATTTCTAATTGATCTCCTTTTTGTAAGATTTTATAAATTCCTGTGTTATTGTGGGGGTATGAGTCCATCTTTCTCAATTCTCGACCTTCGACTAAACACATTAAACAACGAATGCTGCGACCGTGTGTCACAACTAAAATATTTTGTTCTGATCGCTTTTTGATCATATCCAATGCTCTGCCTAAACGATCAGCTAATTCTTTTGCACTCTCTCCACCTTCTATTTTGGCATCATACTTACCCGTTCGCCAAGCTGTCATCAGCCGAACATAATCCTGCTTCATCTCGGGGGTACTTGATTTACCCTCGTGTATGCCCCAGCATATCTCATCTAAATTTCCGAGTTTTATATGTGGTATCCCAGTATTTATAAAAAGCTGGGCGGTCTCTTGGGTACGAATCAATTCAGAAGTAATTACTAGATCAATAGGTAATTTTTTGTATGCATTAAATAACGCTGCAGCCTGTTCTTGCCCTTTCACATTTAGAATAGAGTCTACGCCAGAACCTTGTACAATTTTCATTTTATTAAAATCTGTCTGACCATGTCTTACGATATAGATTGTTTTATCCATTTAATTATTTACCACGGGTAAAGATAGATACCCTTTGTACAATTTATCTTCTTCAAATTTAACCTTATCGTAATCTTGTATCACATTGTACAATGTGTCTCGTTCTATGGGATGCTTTCCAACTTTTTTGATAAGATTCACCAGATCATAGGTGGACATGGCTGGGTTCTGCTCCTCAGATCCACTCATAGAATAAATCTTAGTTGTATCGTCTATGGTACCATCGATATCATCTACGCCGTATGCTAGACTTAGTTGGGCAGTTTGTCGACTGATCATCGGCCAGTACGCTTTGATATGATCGAAGTTGTCTAGGTAAATTCTTGCTATGGCGTAGTTACGCAGATCATCTAGAATATTTACTTCCTCTAGGTGAGACAATTGATTATCCTTATTACGAAACTTCAGTGGGATAAAAGTCTGAAAACCTCCCGTCTTATCCTGCAACTCTCGCAATCTTCGCATGTGATCAACACGGTGTTCCATTTTTTCGATGTGCCCATAAAGCATGGTGGCGTTAGACCGCTTGCCGAGTTCGTGCCAGATCTCATGGATGCGCAGCCACTCTTCCCCTGTACACTTCCCTCCGGCTATCTCATCTCTGATCTCTGGGTGAAAGATTTCGGCTCCTCCTCCAGGCATACTGTCCAACCCAGCTTCTGCCATTAGCTTCATCCCTTCTTCGTAGGAAACCTTCCCCTTTTTGAAAATGTAATGATACTCTACTGGGGTTAATGCTTTGACATGCAATTCTGGTCGGTGCGTTTTTATTTCGCTGAATAACTTTTGGTAAAAAGTTAAATCGTATTGTGGAAGTACTCCGCCCACAATATGCACTTCGGTGACTGGCTCATCATCATATTTCTTAATCATCTCCATGATCTCATCATGAGTGTATTCCCATCCTTGATCTCTAGCTTTGATCAATCGGGAGTAAGAGCAGAAAGTACACGTGTAAAGACAGACATTGGTAGGTTCGATGTGAAAATTACGATTGAAGTAGGTTTTATTTCCGTGCCTCCTTTCGCGAATGAAATTAGCCATAACACCCACCTCCGATAAGCTAGCTTCGTTATACAAATACAAAGCATCGTCATCACTAATTCGTTCTCCAAAATGCACCTTCGTAGCAATAGATCGTAATACGGCGCTTTCTGAATAATGTAATAACTTTTCCATTCACATTAGTTTAATATAGCAACAAGATAGGTAACTTTCAGTTTTAATTGAAACCATGTTTTTGCAAGAAATTTAGGGTTTCCCTTGTGTTTTTCAGATTATTGAAGTGTTGCTCGAGTATTTGCTGCCTCTGCAAACTCATTTCGGAGGTAAATGGAGTCATTTTTAACTCTTCAACTAATTCTATAAGCGACTGACTATCTGCTCCTACATGGCATAAATCTCGTAATTTTGATACATTTGATACCATCCATTCATTTACGATGCAATGCCGCCCTTGATGGAGCGCATGTAAAAGCTTTAATTTGAGTCCATTATCTTGAAAAGTATATAAAATATTGGCTTGCGCCTCTTTTATCAGTTTTCGCATTTCAGTATCGCTGGGATTAGCTTGGATGCTTATATTCTGCATTTGGTTGGCGACTTCTTCCAACTCTTTGTCGGGATTCATTCCAGCTACAATTAACTTAGCTCCCGTCTTTGTAAACACTTCTTTCATGAGATGAAGAGCCGCCATTTTATTGTCTTCTACACTGAGTTTACCGTGGTACAAAAAGTAGTCACCTAATCCATTATTCTGCTCGAAGGATTCTCCATGAGGCGCTGGCATCAGATGGCAAATCTTATGCTTTTTTTGATAATGTGCTTGGTCATTTTCTGAGATTGTGATGATAACATCGGCGTTTTGCAATACAATCTCATCATACTCTTTCAATCGCTTTGCTTCCATTTTAAAGTAGAGTTTGCGTAGCAGATTAACTGACAATTGATGAAGACTTTCATAGTATCGCCACTCTATATTGTGCATTCGTACGGCCTTCTTTCGATAGGCTAAATCTGGATGACTAATCCAAGCTGTAGTGTGAACTCCTTCGAATAATATTGGATAATCGTCCTTTAATAATCTTACCAGTAGTGCATCAGATTTTCGCGAGTTCACGATATATGGTAAACTGCCTAGTCCTGATTTCCATCCTGTACTTCTTTGGTAGTAGTGTACTTTTTCACAAACATATTCGAGTTCTGGTCTTGGTCCCCTATCGCCATATTGGTAGGCATGAAGAATGACTTTAATACCACATGCATTCAGAGCTTTTAGCTGATGGTAAACAACGATCACTCCTCCATAGTTTGCAGGATACGGGATATCAAATGCTATGACGTGGAGGTTTTTCACAAGGTGAAAAATTATAAATTATGAGTTATGGATTATGAATGCATAGTTGAATCAGGTAGGCCCAATCATATTAGTTATGCATCTATAAAAGTGTGCAAGATACTTAAAATTGAGGACCAAGATTTGGAAGATAATATTTTTAATTAAGGGACCGAGCAATCCGACAGTCCGCGTTCGTCTCGCAAAGAAGCGTGACTGACTAGCGGAACTAGTCATCTCTCCTATCTCTCACCCGACTGCTGCAGACTCGCTATCCACTATCAACTCTCCACTATCAACTAATACTTTCAACTATCAAATGATATTATCGCTCTTCTCACTGCTGGATCAAAAATTATCCTACGATGACCGACACCCTTTAGCGGGACAAATGTGGACTTAGGAAATAGACGATGCAAATCTTCGGAGGACTCGAAAGGAATAACCTCATCCTCTGTACCATGAAGTAAAGTGATTGGACAATACACCGTTTTTAAATTTTCGTCAGTGCGGAATTTGTATTTCATTAGGAAGCTGGGCACAATAGGGAAATAACGATTTTTCATATCGACTAAACTAACATATGGAGATATTAGAACTAAACCATCACATGGATTGTGGGCAGCCAAGTAGGAAGCCATACCTGTACCCATGCTGTAGCCCAAAAGTAGGATACGCTTGTAGCGTTTGGAGAGATAATCGTAGGTCAACTGCATATCCTGATACATCTGTTTTTCATTTTCGAGGACGCCGCCGCTCTTGCCGTAGGAGCGATAATCTGGGATTAGGATATCATAACCCAGATCTTGAAACTGACGTGTCTGCCGGATGCATCGCTCCACGTTACCCTTATTGCCGTGCAAGTATAAAATGACGCCCTTAGAATTAGGATAGGAGATGAGCGCCGCATTTAGATCTACTTCTTCCGCTACTGGAATGGATACATCTATACCCATAGATGGTCTATAATTCGGTGATAAAGGACTAGGAAAAAACATGATGCGCTCCTGTCCAAAGTACAATACAGCGCATATGAGAAGATAAATAAAGAGTAAGAAAACGAATAAATATTTTATAATTTTCATGTAGATAAAAGCGGCTATTAATAGGAGAGCAAATTAGGTAAAATAATCGACCATACTAGAATGTCAGCTAATACTGGAATATTGTTCTAATAAATGTATTAATACCACCAATTATTTTGCTTAAAACAGATATTGACCTATATTTCAGTTTGTATTTCGAAAAATCAACCTTCTACTAAAAATGAGAAAGCAACTAATAATTTTATTTAGTTTAATACTGGTGCCCTTTATTGGCTTTGCCCAAGAAAAAGGATTAGATCAGAAAATTGACGAAGCATTTCAACCCGTCGCCACATTTTTTACTAATCTCGTATTTTTTCCAGTATTTGGAATTCCGTTCGTACTAATACTTTTAGTGTTTAGTGCCGCCTTCTTCACTGTCTATTTTGGATTTATCAATATTCGTGGATTTGGAACAGCGGTCAATGTAGTTAGAGGTAAATATGATGAAATAGAACAGCATAGTGGTGCTTCTCCCGATGCTGCAATAGATGGAGATATACGAGATACGATCAGGGATGAAAGCGCGGACGGTGAGGTTTCTCACTTTCAAGCATTGGCTACGGCAGTATCTGGGACCGTCGGTAACGGAAATATCGCAGGTGTGGCTTTGGCGATTGCTTTAGGCGGACCTGGAGCGACTTTCTGGATGATCATCTGTGGTTTGTTAGGGATGTCTACCAAATTTGTGGAATGTACTTTGGGTGTTCAATATAGAGATGTGGGAGAAGACGGTACCGTATATGGCGGACCGATGTACTACCTTACTAAGGGATTAAAAGAAAGGGGATTTCCGATGCTCGGAAAGATAGCCGCGGTGATATTTGCTGTCTTTTGTATTGGAGGTTCATTTGGTGGTGGTAATGCGGCTCAATCTAATCAAGCTACTATCGTACTCAAAGATCTCCTTGACCTACAAAGCACAGGAGCTGGATTTGGAATTGGTGTGGTCTTAGCTATTTTAGTAGGTATCATTATTATCGGAGGGATCAAGCGTATCGCTTCGGTGACAGAAAAGGTAGTTCCATTTATGGCAATCTTGTATTTGGTAGCCTGTATCTATATTATTCTATCCAACTTTCAGCATGTAGGAGGTGCTTTTATGTCGATTATTACAGATGCATTTAATCCAAAAGCAATAGGTGTTGGAGGTGTGATTGGTGTCCTCCTAGTTGGATTCCAACGAGCCGCATTTTCGAATGAAGCAGGTGCGGGATCTGCTTCTATTGCGCACTCCGCAGTAAAGACAAACTACTCCGCATCAGAAGGATTGGTTGCATTATTAGAACCGTTTATTGATACCGTAGTAATCTGTACAATGACCGCACTAGTGATCATTATATTTAATAATACAGGCGCATTCGAATATGGTGGTGACGGATCTGGTGCCGTATTGATCGATGGCGTTTCGTATGAAGGGGCGGGTATCACTGCACAGGCATTTGCAGCCTATATCCCCTACTCTCAGGTATTTCTGACAGTAGCGGTCGTGTTATTTGCTGTTTCTACCATGATCTCTTGGTCCTACTATGGTATACAATCTTGGAAGTTTCTTTTCGGCAAAAGCCAGATGGCAGATATTACCTATAAGATAGTATTCTGTTTGTTCATCATTATTGGTGCATCAGCTGAAATGAAATCTATTTGGGGGTTTTCGGATGCGATGATTTTCGCGATGGTCTTTCCAAATATGATAGGTCTTTACTTCTTATTGCCAGTTGTCAAAAAAGAATTGGCTAGGTATAAAGAGGCCATCAAAGACGCTTAATTATTAAAAATACCAAACATAAAAAAGGCGGCCCTTGGGCTGCCTTTTTGCTTAACTATGCATCAGTTAGTTCTACATACAGGTACCAATATCGAGAATAGATTTGCCAATCTACAAAAGGCCAATTTCAATCTTGAACTGATAGTTGGTCCGATTATCAAGCAATCTCATATCTATGAGACTGCTGCCTGGGGAAATGAAGAGCAAAATGATTTTCTCAATCAAGCTTTGCTCTTAGAGACAGAGCTATCTGCTCGTCGAGTGATGCATGAGATACTTACCTTAGAGTATAAGATGGGTCGAAACCGTACCCTCAAATGGCAACCTCGTATCATCGATATTGACATTATCTTTTTTGACAAGCAAATCATTGAAAAGAAGACGCTTACCGTTCCGCACCAGTTGATGCAAAATCGTCGATTTGTTCTTCAACCATTGATGGATATTATTCCTGATTTTTTACATCCTATTTTGGATAAGAGTATTCAGGTCTTGCTAGAGGAGTGTGAGGATCCGCTGGAGGTGCAGGTTTGGAAGAAGAATCCATCTAGTTTGAAGAAGTTAATTTGAATCTGCCGCTCTGTCGCTCAACTCTATCGCTGGCGAAACCACCGAATGCACCGAAGACCTCTTTATCGCATTCAAGGCACTGAAGTCTTTTTTCTACAGTGTCTTGGACAGGCAAGCTTAGCCTTCAGTGCCTTCGGTGTTAAACGAACGCAGAAGAGCAGCTTAGGTACCCCGCCTCGATTAGTCGGACAAGCTTGCACAAGTGAGCTTAGCCCTTAGGTTCTTTTAGGTGGTTAACGAAACGCTTTGGCTAATTTACTTTTAATAAGTATGTTTGCTCCCACATCCAACACACACCTGTATGAGCCAATTTCCTTACCGATTCATCACCATAGAAGGGAATATTGGTACAGGTAAGACCACCATCTGTAAGACCCTGTCGGAGGAGTATAATCTCAAGCTAGTCTTAGAATCATTTGCAGACAATCCTTTTCTCCCCTTCTTTTACGAAAACGCCGAGCGATATGCCTTCCCTGTAGAACTCTTCTTCATGACAGAACGGCACAAGCAATTGCAAGAGAATGTGTTGCAGTCGGACTTGTTTCAGCAAACCGTATTGGCAGATTACTTCTTTCTCAAGACGGTATTATTTGCTAAGAATAACTTGAATGACAATGAATTTCGACTTTTTCATCGGCTCTTTAAGATCATGAATGATACATTCCCGAAGCCTGATCTTCTGATCTATTTACATCGACCAGTGGAGGTCTTGTTGAATAATATCAAGAGCAGAAATCGCTCTTATGAGCAAAGCATCACGCCGCAGTATTTGGAAGGATTACAAAATGCCTACTTTGATTACTTCAAGATAGAGCAAGACATTCCGATCTTGATACTGGAAATGCAAGATGTGAATTTTGATATCGGCAATGCGCCTTACCAGAAGCTAATTGAATTACTACAAGAGAAACAACCACCAGGTGTACAGCATATCAGCCTGGTATCATAGCACAGTAGGTCAAGTACATCAAAAGCGTTTCATCTTCGTTCTGAATGCCGAAGCGATTCATCAAGAGATGGAAGTGATCTGCTATGATTTCCCATTTTCTTGGGTGTTCTAGATCGTTGACTTTATAGTAGTATGCCTTTTGTCGATGGCTGCCTTCTGCGATACGCTCAACTGAATCCATGGCCATGATAAACTGTGCACAAGTCGATTGCCACTGACCATATATAGATATTAGTTCCTTTTTACTAGCTAAACTTTGCAGTAACTCGCGCAGTGAAAGCACCTCTTCTTTATAGGCTTCATCAAAAGCTTTGAGCAACTCTTTATAATCCGTTTGCTCATTGAAATACATCCAATGTTTTATGTAAAGTGTTACCAAGTCCGTTCTTTCTTTCTCTCCTAAGGTCGCCAACAAATAATGTATAGCAATCACCACATAAGGCATTCTGATCTCATATTGATCAATCTGTTCTGCATTTTCCAAAAGCGAAATCATAATTGCACTTGCCTCATGGAATAGCTTCGTGTGTAGATCTTGGTTGCCTACCTTTCCGAAGCGCGCCTCTTCTAATAGGTAGATTTGCTTGTATACCTTAACTTTGGTATTGGATTGCAATTGAGCAAGGAGCAAAGAATAAATTTGTTCTTTCTGCTTTTCGAAAGCACTTTCCTCTAGGCGTAGCCGCATGACTTTGCCGCTATCATTCGTAAAAAAGTAAGGCGTATCAGCGGACAAGCATTGTATCACAGGTAGTGCTATGGTGTCCAACATGACGAGCCAATCACGGTCTATAGGAATCACCAGTTCTACAAAGTTCATCATAGTAGTTATTATGAATCTTCAAGTAAATCTGGACGCCGTTCGCGCGTACGCTCCAAAGCTTTCGTTTCCTGCCAATCCTTGATCGCGGCATCATTCCCTGACAGTAGAATCTCTGGCACTTTCCATCCATTGTATTCTGAAGGTCGCGTATACACTGGTGGTGCTAACAGCCCATCTTGAAAAGAATCAAACAAGGCCGAGGTCTCATTATTCAGCACCCCTGGCAACAATCGTCCGATAGCATCTACGACTACAGCAGCGGCCAATTCTCCACCCGACAGTACGAAGTCGCCAATCGAGATTTCCAGTGTAATCATATGCTCTCGTATGCGCTCATCAATGCCCTTATAATGTCCGCAGAGGATGATCAGATTTCCTTTTAGCGACAGCCGATTCGCAAGCCCTTGATTAAAGACTTCGCCATCAGGGGTCATATATATCACCTCATCATAATCTCGCTCCGCCTGGAGCTTTTGGATACACGTTTCGATCGGCTCGATCTGCAGCACCATTCCCGCGTCCACACCAAAGGCATAGTCATCGATCTGCCGATGCTTCCCTTTTCCATATTCCCTCAGGTCATGCACATGCACCTCAAACAAGCCCTTATCCTGCGCCCGCTTGATGATCGAGTGTGAAAAAGGTCCTTCCAAGAGTGAAGGTAGTGCCGTGATGATGTCAATTCGCATACTGGCACATAGTTAAGGAAATTTGTGCAGAGGGGGAAAGGATTGGGGGATTATTGATTGGAGAATGTCCCAAGTACTTATATACATTCCCTAACTTACACAAGCTGCATAGCTTTTCTTTGCGCACTTTGCGTCGAACGCTTTAGCTTAGTCTTCGCGTACTTTGCGTGAACCTGAAGTAGCTTAGTCTACATGATTCATTTATGTTTGATTTGGGGCCTGCGCGACGAAGGTGTCGCGCCGTTACGTTTCAGGGCTCGCTGTGCGCTCGGCCACCTGATGAAGATATCAGGAGTCTTCGGTCAGAGACCTCACCCTTGCACATCACTAGGCCAGGGGAAAATTTTTATATAAAAATTTGACATGCTAAAATTAAAAAAGGCATTGAAAAAAAATCTTATACAAGGTGTTAAATCCCAATTACATAACAGAATTATAATAATTAATATAACTAAGGGTTATTTATATTTATTTTAGTAACCTCTTTTATTTTTAGTTTTTCTATAATTGAGTTGAATTTAATAGGATCCCTTATTGCCAATATAATAAGTAGTCTATATCTTCTATTAACAAACATATTTAAATGCTTACTAGAGTGTAACTTCCAATTCTTTTTAAGCCATTGATTATTAATTTGTGTAGTATAAATTACAATTTTTTGTTCTAACGATTCATTGGTAATACTACTTATATCTTTAATGACAATATTCCATTTTTTTTTTAAAGTACTTTTATAAGTATAATCTACATAAGATTCTTCCTTAAGCTCAGTCTCTTCAACCTCATTCTTCTCTTCGACTTCTTGCTTTAACTCATTATCTACCCATATTGTCTTTTCTAATTCTTCTTCTATCAATTCTAACCGTGCAGTTTCTTTAGCTATATTCTTTTTTTGCTTTTCGTCTTCAACAATATTCGTTATTCGCTCAAGCTTTGCATGATATTTTTCAATTATCTTATCATTCGCTATCAACTCAAATAAATGGAGTTGTTCTAAATGTTTTCTTAGATGTTCTTGACTCTTAAATAAAGCATTACTTTTAACTAAAGGCAGATCAGTTAATTCGACTTCTTCAAATATTCTAGAGATAGAAAAATTTTGGTATGGAAAATCAATAGAATACAAGAAATTTTCTTCCCTAAAAATCCCTTGACTTGATTGCGGTATGAATCCAATTAATTCAATCATAATTTTTAAATAGGTTGAATAGGAATTTTATTTTTCTTTAAATTACGTAATATAGCTTGAAAGGTTAAATTTATAGCAGTTTCATAATTACTTAAATCAACTTTATCGTTTAAACGTTCAAAATACAAAAATAATTCTTCATTTATCCTAATCTCTTGAATATCAGATATATAAATTCTATTGTAGATTAAAATCTCCAACCATCCTCTTTTATTACTAATAATTTCTTGCCATTCTTCTAGTGATGAAACTTCAATGTCTGAAAAATGCTTTTGAAGAGCTAAAATCTCTACAAATTTCCAAGTTGATGATTCATTAATTAATAATTCCTCCTTAAATGACAAGTTGCTTTTAAAATAGTTTAATGAAAATTTTTTTAAACAAATTATTTCCTCTTGTAGTCTAATTGAAAAATCTTTAGAAAGTATTATTGCTAGTTGTCCACTACCAAATCCTGGAAAATTGCTTCCAAGCCCACCTATATTCAAAGACCCATACTTTAGTTGTTTTCTTTGGTCTAAAATTTTCATAAAAGATTTCAATTTTTCATAATACAGAGTATTTACATTACTATTGTATCGTGCTTCAGTTGATTTCTGATCGTATCCTAGCTGAAAAATATTTTTATATTCTCTATCAATAAGTACTAGATTCAAGCTCTCCAAATTCAAATTAATTGCAATTCTTTTCTCTTGCTTTATTGTGCTATAGAATGCTTTTAAGTTATTATCTAAATCATCTAGTATTTCATCAATCCATTTTTTAAGTTGAATATTATTTTCATATATTTTTGACTTCAACTCTTCCATTAATTTACACTTTTTATTATTGCTTTAATAATTACTCTTTTCTTAACAAACCATCTCCTTAAATTATTAAAACTTTAGATTTAGTTCTCACAAAATCTTCCTTGCGGAAAAACAAATTATCCGTAGTATCCATTAGATAACTATACTATTCAATATTAATTCCTTTTTTGTAATGAGCATTTCTATTGAGTCGTCTACCTATTTTACTTTCTTTATCTCACTTATTATCTGAGGCACAATTGTACCAACAACATGATTATACCGTTCTTCTATTAATTTATTCAGATCACCATCTTCACTTTCCGAATACTTAGTAAATTCTTCTTTTGAAACTACTTTGTATTTAACGCAAAACTTCCATTGTGGGCTTAGTGGAGTCTTTAGTCCGGTAAATAACTTTAAATTTTTAGAGTAACTCTCATATAACCGCTCCCGTGCTTTCTGATCTTCGTGTTTGCCAATTAAAAACTGAAACTTTATTGAATTATGCCGAACATTGAATTCAAACCAAAATAAATAATTTTTTAAAAGATCGTGCTCTGGCTTAATTAACCCAATACCTATTAAGTGGTCTCTTAAATCAAATAGCTCTATAGGTTTAAATCTTGTATATGTCTTATTTGATGCCGCTGGAACAACTCTACTATCATTAGCTATTAATTCGCTTAAACCATGATTGATTGCAGGGTAGTTGTTACCAGAAGTAGTTGATGGATTTATGTATTTCCATACTAAATCAAAAGAGGACTTATATTCTTTATATAAATCTTGAGCTATCTTTTCAATTTCTGTGTTATCGTTCATAATTACTTTTAAGCTAGTGATGTATTGCGAGATAACAAACCTGACATTATCGGAAAGATCTGTATTAATAAGTGAATTTTCGAGCAAACTAACTATGTGATCATATGTTACCGGCACCCAAAATTCTTGTTCTTTTTCTGAAATCTCTTGCTCAAATAAAGAAAGATAAATATAAATACGATAATCATATTCAGAATATATTTCTTCGATATATTGCCTATATCGAGAAAGCTGACCCTTACCTTCTCCAGCAAATATCTTATTCTCAACACAAATTATTAGCTTATTAGACTCAGAGGTTAGTAACAAATCGATATGCTTATGCTCTCGTTTAATATCTATATCAGAAAGATCAAGCTTAACAAAATCAAAAACAGATAAAGGTTTATTGGTACCTAAGTCAGAGAAGTTATTCTCTTTGTAATAAAGTTTAATAAATTCTTTAATGAAATATTCTTCTTTATTATGGCTTTCTAATGGATTAAACATCCATGCCAAAAAATTCGAATGTTGCAATTCTCGATGTGCAACATTCAAAATTGACATTAAGTTAATTTCCTTATTGACCATAGATTTAAGAGATGTAAATCTATCATCCAAGATTAATTTTTTAAACAGTTTAATATCTTCCTTGCTTTCTATCATTTAGGTATTATATCTAAAAATGAATCCTAGGTTACTAATACTTAAAGATTGCTGACTCTGTATTGTGAACATCTATACCTGATCCATAAAATCTATAATCAAATTATTCATCAAACCACTCTTTAGTTTTAGGCGGAGGTGGAGGCGGCGGGACAAATCCATATTTATCCGCGATTTTACTTCTATCGTATTTCTCCTTTTTGTAAGAACTCATATAATTTTGCCACCATCCCTTCAGCTCACTATCCGTATTAAATATTTTGGTACTAACTATCTTAGCAAATTTATCTCCTTCAACAGTTAAATCAATAATACATTTATAAACGAAATTGTAATTCATTAATCCCCAACTGGTGTTATCATCAATTGGGCTACCATGATATACAATAAATTCAAATTTATCAGATTGTTTGTTATACATGATATCCTTCATAATTCTACTTTTTTGGAATGAATCTAGTTGATTTACACTCTTTATTAAATTTACTAAATAAATAGAATCAATTTCAAATTCAGATAAAACAGAAAAGTTTGAACTCTCAACTGCTTCATGAAATTTTGCCCCAGAATAATAAGCATCATAAAATTTTTGCTTTTCTGGTATTTGTCCAAAAATCATAATTGGCGCAAGAAAGAATATTATTAACAGAATGCTTTTCATAACCTTTGAATAGATCTTAGTAATTATAGTAATGCTTTATTATTGAAAGGCTCATAAAATTAACATTTTCTATAGGAAATGGATAATTTATCGAATACGACTTTTTCTGATCATGATGTTCACGTTTTTTTAGGTCATAAAAATCGAATAATACAGTATTTTAGAATCTTCATCCTTAAACACACCACTTGAAAGTAGCCACCCCTTGCCAAAATCCTGATTTATTCCCAACGAATAGTTAAATATTAGACAGAATTTAACTATATTTATACAGAAGCAAAACATATACGCCTATAGTTAAAAGATAAGTTTCCATTTTTTTAATCTTAAAACCAGTCAATTATGATGAATCAAAAAGTAACGGATATCATGAATCCGAGCCCTGTAGTCACAGAACCTAATAAAAACTTGAAAGAATTATCACACGAAATGCTTAGCTCAAGATTACAGCAGCTTCCAGTTGTTGATAATGGAAAAATAGTAGGAATCTTGACTACATATGATATGTGGAAGCAGTACGAGAATAAAACTACTGTTGAAGGGCTTACCGTAAAGGATGTTATGAATACCCACATCGTCAAAATTAATCCAAATGACAGAATTAGAACAGCTGCAGAACTATTTGCAGATGGCAGATTTAAAACCATACCTGTCGTATCCGAAGATGGAGAATTACAGGGCACTGTAGAAGCATTTGACATCATAAAAAGGATATTCAATTCAGAATACGATAAAGCAATTTTGTACAAGGATAAATTTGCGGAGTAAATGGATGTAAGGCTTGCATACTAAGTTTTCAAGCTATGGTTCTATCGTCCTGAGTAGATTAAATAGTTGAACTTGAATATGATAAGTCTGTATGTTCAATATTGACTGCATTTTAGTTTTACTTTAAATTTTGCTTATGAAAAATTATCAAAACAAGCCGGTTGACAAAAGTAATCTTACACCAGTAAAACCAATACCATCTGTCAAGGATTATATGACACGTGATTTGGTAACCTTTAAGATAGATTCTGATATTGATGTTGTCATCAAGACTTTACTAGACAAAAGAATATCTGGTGCGCCAGTGCTTGACGACCATGGTCAAGTTATTGGAATGATCGACGATAAAGATTGTTTGAAGGTTCTATTTGGCAATGTTTACAATCGCTTACCCACAAATGATACTGTAGCAAATTATATGTCTGATTTTTTGAAACTTATTGATTCCGAGCAAAATATTTTGGATGTCGCATCTACTTTTCTCTCATCTCGATACGAGCGATTATTAGTGCTGGATAAGGATAAAAAATTGATTGGTCAAATTAGTAGAAGCGATATATTGCGAGCTATTAAAGAGCTAACTTAGATTCCTGACACACAGAAGATACTCGGTTGGAGAAAGAAATTTTTCACCTGAACTTTCGTAACAATGCGATTCTGTCCACATCAGGTATTGCGAAAGTCACTAATTAATCAAGAGTCAAAAGTCCCTCTCATTTTAAATTCCAAACTATTTACTTTATTCATGGTTCCTATTACAAAATGGAATCATGCAAACGGATATATTAGTAATAGGTAGTGGGCCAGCTGGATCATCAGTCGCTCTTCAATGTGCTAAAGCAGGTAAATCGGTGATCATTGTTGATCGGCTATTTGGCGGGACATGCGCCCTACGAGGTTGCACTCCCAAGAAAGCCATGGAGGCTATTACCAGCGCATATTGG
>Ga0114957_1000322_pt1 | contig 64621 bp, 60 predicted proteins | sample BantaG_FD_87175 | JGI IMG/M metagenome (GOLD analysis project Ga0114957, IMG submission 87175) | Marine algal microbial communities from Bantry Bay, Ireland - BantryBay_4 metaG | ecosystem: Host-associated > Algae > Red algae > Unclassified | place: Bantry Bay, Ireland | collected 2014-11-21 | reverse complement strand
TCTCGAACTTGCTTTCGTCGCTGCCGTTTTTGGCGACGGAGGCGATGCCATTTTCGGCACCTTTTTTATCTTTGTAGCCTTGGGACTGCATGATGATTTCGCCATTGCCGGCCTTGAGGCGGAAGTGGTATTTGCTGGTTTTCTCGCTTTGGAAGAGTTCGAACATAATTTTATTGGGGGTTGGTTAAGATCGGAGGAATTTAAGTAGAAATCGGGGGCTTTGTCACACGAAAAGCTTCAGCGGAGGGCGTGGAGGAAAATGGCGGAGCTGGAGGCGACATTGAGCGAGTCGATCTCGCGCGACATGGGGAGGTAGGTGAGGTGGTGGCAGAGGGCTCTAATTTCGAAGCTGATGCCGAAGTCCTCGGGGCCGAGGATGAGGGCGGTGGGGAGTTCGGGAGGGGGGAGCTTTTCGAAGGAGATGGCATCGGCTGAGAGGCAGGTGCCGATGATGGTGCGGGTGGGGGCGAGGTGGCAGAGGTCGGCGAGGAGGTCGGGACTTTTCCGGATGGGGAGGCGGAAGAGGGCTCCGGCGGAGGCTCTCACGGTCTTGGAATTAAAGGGGGAGGCTCCTTTTCCAAGGATGACGCCGGAGCCTCCGAGGGCGGCGGTATTGCGGATGATGGTGCCGAGGTTTCCGGGGTCGGCGATTTCCGGAAGAATGACGAGGGGGTCGGGGCCGAAGTCGGTAAGGGGGGTGGTTTTTTCTGGCTTACGGGCGATGGCGAGGTGGCTGCGGTGGAAGTGGAAGCCGAGGAGGGCGGAGGCCTCGGAGCGGGAGAGATCGGTGCCGATGACGATGACTTTTTCGATCTCGTAGGGTGAGGCTTCGGCGCGCTCGACGGCGTGACGACCCTCGATGATGAAGTGGGTCTCGCTCTCGCGCTGACGGAGGCGCTCTTTCCAATCAGTCATCAGGGTGTGGTCTTGACCTTACAGCGGCGGGCGACCTCGGCCCACGAGAAATCCTTGCGCAGCATGTCGGCGAGGAATTGGTTTTTAGGAGAAAGGGCGGAGGCCCGGGTGAGGCGGTCGTGGCGGGTGAGGCGGCTGAAGAGGGTGTGGTGGATGCGGGAGCGGGGGACGGTTTTTGTGCCGTAGCCGGAGGGTTGGTTTGAGGACCAGAATTTGACCGTCTTGGCGGTGTGGCCGAGGTAGACGACGAGGTGGCCTCGTTCGCGGCGGCCGATGGCATCGGTCCACCAGATTTTCATGAAGTCGCCGGGACGGGCGTGGGGGTAGGAGGTGAAATTGACCCCGCAGTCGAGCTCGGTGAAGAGCTTGGCGGTGCCGGGGCCGTTGGCATTCCAGCGGCCGAAGATTTCGTGGCCGTCCTTGACGCCGAGATCGGCGTAGCGCTGGAGGTTTTTCTGGGAGAGGGTGAGGGAGTTGTTTTTCTGGAGCTGGTCGAGGACGCGGAGGAAGACGAGGTAGGTGGCGCCGGAGCAGAAGGATTTTCCGCAGGCCTGGGTGTTTTGGGAAATGGTGTCGCCTTTTAAAGTGACGGAGGCGGCGAGGCGGTCGACCGCTTTTTGGGAGGCTTCGTAGCCGCCGCCGGTGGGCATGGACTTGACGGCTTGGAGGACGTATTGGTTGAGGATGGGGATCTCGGCTAGGGAGAATTGGGAGAGGAGGAGTGAGATGAGGAAAAGGACTTTCACGGGTTGGCTAGGGGGTGTTCGAGAATTTTAACTTTGCTTGCTGCGGTGGGTTCGATGGTAAGGGAGCCGCATTTTTCGCAGAGGAGTCCGCGGACGAGTTGATCGGGTTTTAGGAAGGCCCACCACTGTTCTCCAGTCCGGCTGACATGGAGCCGGGAGCTTCCTGGACCACAGAAAAGGGAGTTCAGGACGGTGCGACGGAGGGAGACTTTTACCTGCTTCAACTCGGAGTCGCAGAAGGGGCAGATAAAAGTGTCGGGGTTCATTTTAGTGGTTTGGGGGACTTTCGTGCTGCGCTTCGTCTGCGTCAATCTCCAAGCGTCGGCGTCCGGGTGAAAGGGTGGCGCTATTTGCGCACGTAGAATCCCTATGCGTGACCGACTTTTATGGGGAGCTTGTTTTGGAGTGTCACTCAGTGCTTTGGCGGTGGAGTGGACGGAGATTCGTGGAGGCGAATTGCAGGGAGTGGTGGAGGCGGTGGCGGTGCCGGTGAAGATTAACTTTGAGGAAGACGTTGCCTGGAAGACGGAGATTCCGGGGCGGGGTTGGTCATCGCCAGTGATGAGTGAGGGGCTGATCGTGGTGACGACGGCGGTGGGGCAAGAGAAGGTGGAGTTGCGGGTGGTGGCGGTGGATGCGGGGACGGGGAAGATCGTTTGGAATGAGAAGGTCTTCCAGCCGAGTGAGGAAGATGCGGCGATGCGTCATCGGAAGAATGGCTTGGCGAGTCCCACGGCGCTGATTGCGGGTGGGATGGTCTATGCGCACTTCGGGCACATGGGGACGGCGGCTTTGAATCTGAAAGACGGCAAAGTGAAGTGGCGCTATCAGGAGAGCTATCCGGCGGTGCATGGCAATGGCGGAAGCGCGGTGCTCGCGGAGGGAGTTTTAATCTTCACGGCGGATGGGAATGACGAGGCGCTGACGCGTGGCTTGGATGCGAAGACGGGGAAAAAAGTGTGGGAGAAAGCGCGTGGGGTGGAGACCTCGCGGAAGTTTTCGTTTGGGACGCCCCTGGTGATCGAGATGAATGGTGAGCCGCTGGTGGTGAGTCAGGGGAGTGAGCATGTGGGGGCCTATCGGCCGAAGGATGGGGAGCTGGTGTGGGAGGTAGATTGTGGGGCGGGTTGGTCGCTGGTGCCGACTCCGGTTCTTGATGACGGGGTTGTTTATCTTGCGACGGGATTTATGAGGCCGCGGTTGATGGCGATCGAGCTGGAGGGGGCGGCGGGTGATGTGACGAAGAGTCATGTGAAGTGGGAGGCGAAGAAGGATATTCCAAAGACGCCTTCTTTCGTGATCAAAGGGGAGACCATTTATCTGATCGAGGATTCAGGGAAGCTGAGCGCGATTGATAAAAGAAACGGCGAGCGGCTGTGGGTGGAGTCGCTGAAGCGGAATTTTTCGGCATCGCCGATGCTGGTGGGCGACCGCTTTTATTCCTTCACGGAGGAGGGGACCGACTATGTGCACGAAGTTTCTCCGAAGGGGGCGAGGCTGGTGGCGGAGAATGATTTTGGGGAGCCGGTTTTTGCGACGCCGATTGTTTTTGATGGGACGATGATTGTGAGGTCGGAGACGACGCTTTGGCGGATTGGGGAGTGATTTGGCTACGGGGCGGGACGCCCCGGCCACTTGCTTAGTAGCCGAGCCAAGGGCCGAGCCATTTCTCGGCCTCTTCGGTGGTGATTCCTTTGCGCGTTGCGTAGTCCTCGATCTGGTCTTTCTGGAGCTCGCTGATCATGAAGTAGTGCGACTCGGGGTGGGAGAAGTAGAGGCCGCAGACGGCGGAACCGGGGTGCATGGCGCAGGACTCGGTGAGGGTGACGCCGATCGCTTCTTCGGCATTGAGGAGTTTGAAAAGGGCGGGCTTTTCGGTGTGGTCGGGCTGGGAGGGGTAGCCGGGGGCTGGGCGGATGCCTTGGTATTTCTCGTGGATGAGTTCGGTTTTTGTGAACTGGCCGGGGCGCTCGATGCCCCAGGAGATGCGGGCGCGGTGGTGGAGGAGTTCGGCAAAGGCTTCGGCGAGGCGGTCGGCGATGGCTTGGACCATGATGGCTTCATCGACATCGTGCTTTTCGCGGAGGTCGGCAGCCCATTCGTCGGCGCCGTGGATGCCGACGACGAAGGCTCCGAGGTGGTCGGTGGCGGCACTTTTTAAGTGCCATGCCTCGTCATCTTGGCTTGGCGCTTGGAAAGCGCCGCCACGGGTGAACTCATGCCCTTCGATCCCGATTTTTCGGGGGTTCGCTAGGATGTAGTTGTTTTGGTTGATGAAATCATCTTCGTCTCGAATCAGGTGGTCGTATGATTCTTTTTGCCAGAATGTTCCGCTTCTTCCCAGATGCTTATTAGCGATATTGGCACTATGTCGCTTGATCGAGTGGAGGATGTCAGAGAGGGCGTGATCATCGATTGGCTGGAGTAAGAGATGCACGTGATTAGACATCACGGTCCAGGCCGCGAGGTGATATCGATCGCCATCAAAATGGGTGATAGAGTCTGCTACGATTTCAGCAACGGTAGGGTCTTTCATGTAAGCCGCCCCGTGGCCCTGATCGAGAGCTTCATCGATGGTCTTGCGGTAGAGCTCGTCGATCTTGCGCCTTAGGATTGGATCATTTGGCTGCTCTGCGAACTCTTTTTGAAGTTGCTCTTTTTGGAGCCGATAAGATTGAATGACTGAGTTCGGGAGGGAATCTTCCAAGCGGAAGGTGACGGCATAGGTTGCTCCTTGCTGATTCCAGTGGGGGAGGTTTCCCCATTTTGTTTTTTTGATCTCCTTGTGATCGGAGAGGATGGGGGTTTGGGCTTGGCGCTTGGAAAGCGCCGCCACGTAGTCGCTGAGCGCGAAGTTGGGCTTGCTGGTGCCTTTCTTCTGTTGCTGGCGGAGGGTGTGGAAGGTGGTGTTGTGCTGGGGGAGGATGATGTCGTCGCCATCGCGGTGGGCGGGGAAGAAGCCGTAGATGCCGGTGGCGGTGAATTTTTTTTCGGTGATGATGCGTTCGAGGAGGGTTTGGGCGTCTTGGTAGAGTTCCTTGGCGACTTTGGCCCCTTCTTCGTTTTTTGTTTTGAGGATTTCTTTTTCAGAATCCCAGACGCCGCGGAGTTCCCAGGTGTGGAAGAAGGGGGTCCAGTCGATGTAGTTTGCGAGTTCGCGGAGGGATTGGTTTTTGATGACGCGGGTGCCGGTGAACTCGGGGACGGGTGGGTGGTAGTTGGACCAGTCGATTTGTGGTGCGTTGGCGCGGGCGGCTTCGAGGGTGATGGTTTCTTTTTTGGGGCCGGAGCCGAAGGAGGCGCGGTGTTTTTCGTGCTTTGCTTGGTTCTCGGCGATGAAGGCACCGCGATTTTCTTCAGAGAGAAGTGAGGTGGTGACGGGGACGGAGCGGGAGGCGTCGAGGACGTGGACGAGGGGGCCGGAGTAGTGCTCGGCGATCTTGATGGCGGTGTGGGCGGCGCTGGTGGTGGCTCCGCCGATGAGGATGGGGATGCCTTTTTTTCCAAGGCCGGCGATCTCGGCTTGCTTGGCGACGGTGATCATCTCATCGAGCGAGGGGGTGATGAGGCCGGAGAGGCCGATGACGTCGGCATTTTCTTTTTCGAAGCATTCGAGGATTTTATCGCAGGGGACCATGACGCCCATGTCGACGACATCGAAGCCATTACAGGCGAGGACGACGCCGACGATGTTCTTGCCGATGTCGTGGACGTCACCTTTGACGGTGGCCATGATGACTTTTCCGTTTGAGAAGGTTTTGGCGGCCTCGCGGCGGGCTTCTTCTTGAGAGAGGTCGGGGTTTTGGGAGCAGAGGCTGAGAGCCTCGGCTACGATTTTTTCCTCGCGCTCTTTCTCCATGAAGGGTTCGAGGTAGGCGACGGATTTTTTCATCACGCGGGCGGACTTGACGACTTGGGGGAGGAACATTTTTCCAGCACCGAAGAGGTCGCCGACGATGCCCATGCCATCCATGAGGGGGCCCTCGATGACGGTCAGAGGTTTTTCGTACTTGGCGAGGGCCTCGGTGGTGTCCTCGACGATGAATTTATCGATGCCTTTTAGAAGAGCGTGTTCAAGGCGCTTCTCGACGGTGGTCTCGCGCCAGGTGAGGTCCTCGGCGAGTTTTTTGGCACCTTGGCCTTTGAAGGATTCGGCGAGATCGAGGAGGCGCTCGGTGGCGCCATCGTCCTTATTAAGGAGGACGTCTTCGACGGCGGTGAGGAGGTTTTTGGGGATCTGGTCGTAAACCTCGAGCATGCCGGCGTTGACGATGCCCATGTCCATGCCGGCTTTGGTGGCGTGGTAGAGGAAGGCGGAGTGCATGGCTTCGCGGACAGCGTTGTTTCCGCGGAAGGAGAAGGAGATGTTAGATACTCCTCCTGAGACCTTTGCGTGAGGGAGGTTTTCTTTGATCCAGCGGGTGGCGTTGATGAAGTCTAGGGCGTAGTTATTATGCTCTTCGATTCCGGTGGCGACGGTGAGGATATTGGGGTCGAAAATGATGTCCTGGGGAGGGAAGCCGACTTCACCGACGAGGATGTCGTAGGCGCGTTTGCAGATGCGGCACTTGTCATCGTAGGTGGCGGCTTGGCCTTGTTCATCGAAGGCCATGACGACGACGGCGGCTCCGTAGTTCAGGACGTGGGAGGCATTTTTACGGAAGGCGTCTTCTCCTTCTTTGAGGGAGATGGAGTTGACGATGCCCTTGCCTTGGAGGTGCTTGAGGCCTTCGGCGATGATTTCCCATTTCGAGGAATCGACCATGATGGGGACGGCTTGGATGTCGGGCTCGGCTTGGATGAGGTCGAGGAAGCGGGACATCATGGCCTTGCCATCGATGAGGCCGTCATCGAAGCAGATGTCGATGACGTTCGCGCCGTTAACGACTTGCTGGCGGGCGACCTCGAGGGCGGCTTCGAGGTCGCCTTTTTGGATGAGTTTACGGAAGCGGGGGGAGCCGGCGACATTGGTGCGTTCCCCGATCATGAGGAAGTTTTTGTCCGGGGTGTGGTTATAGGCTTCGGTTCCGGAGAGGCGGAGGAGGCGTGGGATGGTGGGCATGGCAAATAGGTCTTATGGGTCCGATAGGACTTATTATAGGGACAGGCTTGGAACTTGGCGGGGGTTTTTGCCTTCGACGGCTTGGGCGATGGCGGCGATGTGTTCCGGGGTGTTTCCGCAGCAGCCTCCGATGAGGTTGAGGTAGCCTTTGTCGGCGAAATCCAAGGAGTAGTCGGCCATGTGCTCGGGGAGGAGGTCGAAGCCGGTGGGGGCGAGGGGGTTGGGGAGGCCGGCGTTCGGGTAGCAGCTGATGTGGCTGCTGGAGACTTTTGAGAGATCGTTTAAGAAGGGCTCCATGAGGTCTGGGCCTAGGGAGCAGTTCAGCCCGATGGCGAGGGGGTTGAGGTGGGAGAAGGTGTTCCAGAGGGCTTCTACTTTTTGTGCGGAGATCATGGTTTCGCCGCCGCGGCCGACGGCGGCGCTGATGATGATGGGGGCCTTGGTGCCGGATTCCTTGATGGCGACGAGGGCGGCTTTGGCATTGAGGGCATCGAAGATGGTTTCGACCATGAGGATGTCGCAGTCGGCCGAGAGGAGGGCGTCGATCTGGTGACGGTAGGTGTCTTTTACCTGATCGAAGGTGACGGCGCGGAAGGCGGTGTCATCTGGGTCGACGACATTGGTGAGGGAGACGGTGAGGGGTCCGATGGCTCCGGCGACGTAGCGCTTACGTCCGGTGGCTTGGCTGACTTTATCTGCTTCTTGCTTGGCGAGCTTGACGGATTCGACGTTGAGCTCCCAGACGAGGTCCTGAAGCATCTGATTGGCGATGACTTTTTTATCAAAGAACTCGGGGTCTTTGATGCCGCCGGATTTGCGGGGGTCCTCGACGAAGAACTCGGACTGGGCGAGGACGGTGCCGGAGAAGGTATTGGTCTCGCAGATGTCGGAGCCGGCCTCGTAGAAGCGCTTGTGGATGTCGGCGATGACATCGGGGCGGGTGAGCGAGAGGATGTCGCCATTGTTCAGGAGGTCCTCGTGGTTGTCTTGGAAGCGGTCGCCGCGGGCGTGGGACTCTTGCAATTCGTAGCCGCGGATGGTGGTTCCCATGGCTCCATCGAGGACCATGATGCGCTTGCTGAGACTGTCTTGAAGCTCGGAGAGAAGGTCGTTTTGCATGAGTTGGCTGGTGGGGGGATTTTTAGCTGAAACAAATAATTTTCAAGAACAAATAAACAAATCACGATATGTTGATGGGTAGGTTTAGGGGTTTTTCAGAAGGGATTGCCTTTGAAGGAATAGCTCTCCATGATCTCGCTTGTAGATGGAAGGCAAGGGCGTCAATTGGAGCTTAGAGGAGTTGGTGGATTTTGAGATCTCGCTAGCCGATGAAGCTGTTCCTAATCGTGATATCGGGCAGGAGATGCGCCGCGAGATTCGTGCTGAGGGTGGGCTCGAGACTGATCTGGCGAAGAGGAGATGGGGGCTGAAATATTGGCTCTTATGGGTGACGAGCAAGGGTGAGGGCTCTCCGGGCCGGAGAGTGGTGACCATTTCTCAAATTCTAGGGCTGTTCCTCTTCATCTTGATGCTGCTCACGGGAGTGGGCGTGGTGAGGGGATTGCTGAGTGATTATCAATATGAGAGCGGGCCTTATTTGATTGAGGAAGGCTCTGGCGGCATTGAGGCGCAGGGGCAGGAGGTGGAGGCGCGCGGCTTCAATCTCTGGGTCTTTCTCGCGGTGACGCTGGGTTTGCAGTGGCTCTTGATTCTCGCGAGCGTGATCGGCTATCTCCTTTTTAGAAAATGGTCTGTCGGCTTAAAGGGGATTCTCTCGGGGCTGATCAAGCGCTTTGTGAGCGGGGTCGATCAGGGGCAGTGGAAGGCGCTGCTGGCTGAAAAGGGGTCTCATAAATCGGCGCTGACTTGGCGCTTGAGTCGTATCCTTCAGCTTGGTGGGGTGGGCTATAATGCGGGGCTTTTATGCGGGCTTTTCGGGCTGCTGTGGTTCAGCAATGTGGGATTTTTTTGGGAGACGACGCTGCCAATCGGTGCTCCGAGTTTGGATAAAACAACGGAGGTTTTGGCAGCTCCGTGGGGCGGTGAGCGTCCTACTTCCGCCGTGATCGAGCTGACGCAGTTGAGGAATGAATCGGACTATCGCTTCGAGCCTGAGGGGGAGGAGCTGTCGATTCCGATCCGGGCGCAGGCGAATCTTGCGTGGGCGGGTTTTCTTTTTCTGGCGATCGGAGTGTGGGGTTTGCTGCCGAGGTGTCTTTTCTTGGTGATCTCGGTGTGGAAAGAGAAGTCAGTTTTAGCGAAGCTGGACTTTCAGGACCGGTCGCACCGGAAGCTCTGGCGTGAGTTGAGTCATGTCGAGCGGAGGGTTACGATGGAGGGGATTCAAGATGGAGTGGTGCTGTGCGATGTCGGCGGGATTGGGGTGGCGACTGATGTGCTGCGGCCGTTTTTATTACAAACCCTGCGGGTGAATCCTGAGAAGCGCTTTACGGTGGATGTGCTGGATCAGGCAGAGGAAAAGGCGGCGTGGCAAGCGATGCGCGAGGCTCCCTGCGGTGTCATCATTTTAGTAGAGGGCTGGAATCTTTCGCCGAAGCAATTCGCGAGTCTGTGGAAACGGATGCGCCGGGAGGCGGGCGATGAGTCGGTTATCCGGGTGCTTATTTTGGGTGAAATTGCGGATGGAAAAGTGAGTTCGCCGGTGGAGGATGAGGTGAAGGAGTGGCGGAGGTTCATCGATACCTTGCGGGATCCTTTGATGGAATGCCTCGCATACGATGCTAACAGTTTAATCAAAGAATGAGTCAGTCAGAATCAGAGATTCCCACCTTCGCAGTTGTCGGGAAAATTAATATGGGGAAATCGTCAGTGCTGGCGACTCTTCTTGAGATCGATGACGACCGCGTGGTGCGCGTGAGCTCGACTCCCGGAGCGACGACCCAGTGTCAGGTGCTTCCGGTGCAGTTCGACGGGCGCGAGATGATCCGCTTTATCGACACGCCGGGATTCTCACACGCACTGGAGGCGATGCGCGCGATTCAGGATTTGCATGGCGAGGGCACGCCTGATCTGGCCTCGGTAGAGAGGTTCGTGAAGCGCGAGTTGAATGGGGGGCAGTTCGAGGATGAAGCGCGTCTTTTGCAGCCGCTCGTGGATGGGGCGGGGGTGTTGTATGTCATTGACCCCTCCAAGCCGCTTCGTGATGCCTTTGTAGCGGAGATGGAGATTCTGCGCTGGACGGGTCGGCCGAGGATGGCGCTGCTAAATAAAAAAGCGGAGCAGCAGGATCGTCTTGAAGAGTGGCGCACGCGGCTGGGGAGCTACTTTAATCTCGTCCGGACCTTTAATGCGCACCGGGCCCGTTTTAATGAGCGAAAAAATCTTCTTAAAGCACTTCTTGAGATCGATGAGGGGCATCGACGCCGGATTGAGGAGACTATTGAGCTGATTGATGAAGAGTGGAATCAGCGTCGGGAAGAGAGCGCGGAGCTGCTGATGGATTTTCTTTCAAAGGCGTTACGCTATCGCGAGTCCACTCCGCTTGATGAGAAGGAAGAGGAACTTGAGGATCGCAAAGAGCGGAAGCGCAAGGAGCTGGCGAAGATCTACTATGCGAGGATCGCGGAGATGGAGGAGAAGACTTACGGGAAGCTGCTGAAGCTCTATCGGCATCAGATTTTAAGCGTGGAGGTGGGCGGCGAGCATCTCGATGAGCTTGATCTTAGCTCAGAGGAAACTTGGCAAAAATGGGGGTTGTCTCGAAGCCAACTCACCCTCGCGGGAGGAGTGGCCGGAGGAGCGGCGGGGATCGCGGTGGATCTTGGAAGTGGTGGCCTCACGCATGGCTTGGGAACTCTGTTAGGCGCGATCGGGGGTGCGGGTGCGGCTTTTTTCAAGGGCGAAGATTTGCCCGATCTTCAAGTGGGAATGATTCCCGGTTCGGGAAATACGAAGCGGGCGCTTGTGATGGGACCACCTGCGGGGGAGAACTTCCCGTGGATATTGCTCGATCGCTGGCTGCATCATTTTGCTGAGATCATGAGCCATGCGCATGGGCGCAGGGAGGAACAGGTTCTTCAGCCGAAAGACGATAGCGGCTATGTGCGCGGGTTTACGCGTGAGCGCCGTATGCGTCTTCAGCGCTGGTTCACGCAGAACGCTAAGGGGGGAAGTTCCTCCTTTGACTCCGCTGTTTTTCAGGAGTTTGTGAAGGCGCTGAAGGAGGCGGAGAATGCTTAAGTTACCCTTGGCGCTTGATCTCTTTGGGCGCTAATGAGAGTGTCCGCGCGCCAAAGAAAAGTCGGGGCTGTAGCTCAGTTGGTTAGAGCAGGGGACTCATAATCCCTTTGTCCAGGGTTCGAGCCCCTGCGGCCCTACTTTCTGTCTACCCTGGGGGAACGTTCTTGGAAGGAGTGTTCTAGAGAGGGAAAGCGCTGGAGCAGAAATCTTCTGATGGGAGCCTCTGAGGTGAGAGGTGAAGCTTCCGGGAATTGGGAGAGATAATGAGCGATCGCGGGCTCCAGCTCGTCGCAATATAGGTGGGAAAGTTTAAAGATCAGGATGGCGCCTTAACCTAACTGAGAGCGTCGCAAAGTCCCTCGGGGGTGACGACGGGGATGGGGGAATTTTCAAATCCTGATTGATCACGGGAGACGAGGAAGTCGGAATTTCCGGCGACGGCAGCCGCGACCTGGAGAGCATCCTCGTAGTCGTCATCAAGATATTGAAAGGCTTCTCGAGCTTCATCACTTCCGGTTTTTGGAATGAGAAAGCTCGAGAGGATACTTTTGATCATTTGATGGACGTCCTCTTTCGCGAAGTTCTTGCGGCAGACGTATTCCAAAATTGGAAGAGAATGCCACGCGCAGAGAAGATGGCATTTTTGTGATTTAAGGAGGTCTTTGAGGCGGAGCGCATCTTGGTGGTTCGCTCTTGTGTCATCGATGAGGTCAATGATGATGTTGGGGTCTAGAAAGATCCTTCTCATTGTCCGAACTTTTCGTCCAAGTGCTTGTGATAGTCCTTTTCGTCGAGCGCGGTCCTCCGGGGGTTCGATTTGCTTTTCGAGAGCCAGCCATCGACCCAGTCGAGATTCGATGGCTTCTCTGCTTCATTGAGTCGTCTCTGCATATCATCGTAATCTTTTTTCGAGAGGATGACAGCGACCGACCGGCCCTGTTTGGCGATTTCGACCGGTTCTTTGTTTGCCGCATCGAGGAGCTCGCCGAAGCGATTCTTTGCTTCTGTGGCAGGAAATGTGGTCATGATTGATTTAAAATAGCTAAATGAGCTATTTTGTCAATATAATCGATTATACAAAGAGAATGGACTGAGTGGAGAGGATTCATTTTGGTTCAAACTGCTTCTTCCAGTGGGCGATGCGTTCTTTGATGCGCTTTTCCATGCCGTTGTCGGTGGGGTGGTAGTAGGTGCGGCCTTCCGGGAGGTAGGCTTGGGGGGTGAAGTTTCCCTCGTAGTCGTGCGAGTAGAGGTAATTCATGGCGGCTTTGTCTGCGCCGGAGCCCTCGGCGAGTTCTTTGCGGAATCTGGTGCGGAGGTGGAGGGGGACGGGGAGGGTGGCGCCTTTTTGGATGTCTTCCATGGCAGAGCCAAGGGCTTTGTAAGAGGCGTTTGACTTGGGCGCGGTGGCGAGGTGGACGGTGGCGTGGGCGAGGGGGATGCGGCCCTCGGGCATGCCGATGAACTCGAAGGCTTGCTGGGCGGCGATGGCGACTTGGAGGGCGGTGGAGTCGGCGAGGCCGATGTCCTCCGAGGCGGAGATGACGAGGCGGCGGGCGATGAAGCGGGGGTCTTCTCCGGCGTGAAGCATCTTTGCGAGCCAGTAGAGGGCGGCGTCGGGATCGGAGCCGCGGATGGACTTGATGAAGGCGGAGATGGTGTCGTAGTGCTGGTCGCCATCGGAGTCGTAGAGGACGGCTTTTTGCTGGATCGATTCCTCGGCGATGGCGTGGGTGAGGGTGATCTTTCCGCTGATGGGCGGGGTGGTGAGGACGGCGAGTTCGAGGGCGGTGAGGGCCTTGCGGGCGTCACCATCGGCCTTTTCGGCGATGTGCTCGAGGGCGTCTTTTTCGACGCTGATTGTCATTTTTCCAAAGCCGCGCTCTTCATCTGAGAGGGCTCGCTCGAGGAGGGGGATGAGGTCGGCGGTGGTGATGGGCTCGAGCTGGAAGACTTGGGAGCGCGAGACGAGGGGTGAATTGACGTAGAAGTAGGGATTGTGGGTGGTGGCTCCGATGAAGCGGACGGTGCCGCGCTCGAGGTGGGGGAGGAGGGTGTCTTGCTGGGCTTTATTGAAGCGGTGGATTTCATCGATAAAGAGGACGGTGGTCTGGTCCCGGAGCTTGGCGAAGGTGCGGGCGGCTTCGATCTTGCCGCGGATCTCGGCGACATTTGACTCCACGCCATTGAGGGACTCGAAGCGTGAGCCGGTGGTGCGGGCGATGACGCTGGCGAGGGTGGTCTTGCCGGTGCCGGGGGGGCCGTAGAAGATGAGGGAGGTGAAGCGGTCGGCCTCGATGGCGCGGCGGAGGAGTTTGCCCTCGGCGAGGATGTGCTGCTGGCCGGCGATTTCGGCAAGTGAGTGGGGGCGCATTCTTGCGGCGAGAGGCTCGTTATTTTGCGAGAATTCCTGGGGTGTGGGTCCGTCCTCGGGCGTGAACAATGAGTCCATGGATGGATGAAAGGGGGTTCCCGGGAAGTGTCCAAGGAAAAGAGAAGGAAAGGGGGGCACTTTGCGATTGCAAGCGTGGCGCTCTGGTTCAACGATCCGCTGCCGCAGAGCTGCGGACTTATTCCGTGGATCTTATTTTACAAAATCTAGTTTCGCCGGTGACGCTGGCATTCGCCTTGGGGATGATGGCGCGGTGGGTCAAGAGTGACTTGGAGATCCCGAGTGCGGTTTATCAGGGGCTTTCGATTTACTTGCTCTTCGCGATTGGGTTGAAAGGGGGTGTTTCGCTCTCGCAGACGCCTGTCGGGGAGTTGCTGGCTCCGGCTGCGCTCACGATCGCGCTGGGAGTGCTGACTCCGCTATCGGCCTTCTTTTTCCTACGTTCTTTTGGAAAGCTGGGGCGGACGGATGCGGCGGCGACGGCGGCGCATTATGGATCGGTCTCGGCGGTGACCTTTATCGCGGCGATCGAGGCGGTGAAGATCTCGGGGATGGCGTCGAACGGGTATCTGCCGGCGCTTTTGGCGGTGCTGGAAGTGCCGGGGATCATCGTGGGGCTTCTTCTGGCGAGAGAGGGAAAAGGGGCGGGGATGAAGGCGGCGATTCACGACGTCATTACCGGGAAGAGTATTTTTCTGATGGTTGGGGGGCTGGTGATCGGGGCGCTTTGTGGGGCGGAGAAGGTGGAGGGGGTCGCGCCATTTTTCATCGCACCTTTTAAGGGAGTGCTTTGCCTTTTTCTACTGGAGCTTGGGATGGTGGCGGCGGGCCGGATTCAGGATCTTAAGGCGGCGGGTTTCCGTCTGATTCTTCTCGGGTGCTTCCTCCCGCTCTTTCATGGATCGATCGCGACGGTGTGCGCGGTGGCGGTCGGGATGGCGTCGGGCGGGGCGGCGGTCTTTGGTGCGATGTGTGGGAGTGCTTCTTACATCGCGGCTCCAGCGGCGGTGCGACTGGCGCTCCCGAAAGCGAGTCCGGGGATCTATCTCACGCTTTCGCTCGGGGTAACATTTCCCTTTAACTTGGCATTAGGGATTCCTCTTTTTCTCTATTTGGCTAAGAGTGTTTCCGAGTATTTATCATGAAAAAGAAGCTGTCGTTGGTGACGATTGTCACGGAGGGAATTTTGAAAGAGCAGTTCTCAGCGCTCCTTCAGGAAAATGGTGCGAGCGGGTTTACGATTACGCGGGCCGAGGGTCAGGGTTCGCGAGGGGTGAGGGCGCGGGACTGGGAGGGTCCGAATCTGCGCTTCGAGGCCATCGTTTCACCGGCAGCGGCTGATCAGATTTTAGAGGTTGTTGAAAAAAAATACTTTGAGAGCTACTCGGTCATCGCTTGGGTGAGCAACGTTGAGGTTTTACGAGGGGATAAATTTGTGACAGGAGGAGAGGAATGAAGACGCTGCGACATCTCTTTGAGAAGAACTGGAAGTGGGCCGAGAATATGACGGCGGGGGATCCGCATTTTTTCGAACGGCTGGCGGAGCAGCAGTCGCCCAAGTATCTCTGGATAGGCTGTTCCGATAGCCGGGTGCCAGCGAATCAGATTACGGGGCTCGATCCGGGGGAAGTTTTCGTCCATCGCAATGTGGCAAATATCGTGAATCAGACGGATTTGAACATGCTGTCGGTGCTTCAGTTCGCGGTCGAGGTTCTTAAGGTCGAGCACGTCATTGTCTGCGGTCATTACGGCTGTGGAGGAGTGGCGGCGTCAGTCGATGGGGTGCGGCATGGGCTGATTGATAACTGGATTAAGTGTATTGGCGATGTCGCTGAGCAGCATGCCGATGAGCTTTTTAAGCTGGAGGAGGATGCGCGGCTGCCGCGGCTCTGCGAACTCAATGTCCTCTCGCAGGCGCAGAATCTTACCAAGACCACGGTTATTCAGGATGCTTGGGAGCGGGGGCAAAACGTCGATGTCCATTCTTGGATTTATAGTCTTAAAGATGGCCACATGCACTCGCTGGTTGATCCGATCTCGGAGAATCCTGCTAAGTAAATCAAAAGGTGGCGAGGCTTGCAAAATGCGAGGGCTTTGATTGATACTCAAGCCGTGAGTGATGCAGAGCAGCCGCTAGTTGGCGTGGTCATGGGAAGTGATTCCGATTGGCCGACGATGGTGAAAGCCTCGGAGATCCTGGAAAAATTCGGGGTGCCTTATGAGGCGCGGGTGGTGAGCGCTCATCGCACTCCCGAGCTGCTGGTGGAATATTCCCGCGCGGCGAGAGAGCGCGGCCTTAAGGTGATCATCGCCGGGGCGGGTGGGGCGGCGCATCTTCCCGGGATGGTGGCCTCGATGACAACGCTTCCCGTGCTGGGTGTTCCGGTGAGATCGAAAGCGCTGAGCGGGATGGATTCGCTGCTCTCGATCGTGCAGATGCCGGCCGGAATTCCGGTGGCTACTTTTGCGATCGGGGAGGCCGGAGCGGGGAATGCGGGACTCTCTGCGGTGTCAATTTTGGCGATAGCCGATGACTCGCTCGCGGAGAAGCTGCAGGACTTCCGCAACGACCAGCGCGATACGGTGCTCGGTAAAACTCTTCCTCCCCAGCTTTCCTAGAAATGATTCTCCCGGGAGGAACTCTTGGTATTTTGGGTGGTGGGCAGCTTGCGCGCATGCTTTCGCTCGAGGCCCGGCGCATGGGTTACCGCACGGTGGTGTGGAGTGGCACGGCGACGGCCGAGCCCACGGTGGGGGTATCAGATGTCGTGATTCTGAAGCCTTTCGACGATGCCGAGGCGCTCGCGGAGTTCTGCGGGCAGGTGGATGTTGCGACTGTAGAATTTGAAAATATTCCTCTGGAGACTCTCCGGGAGGTGGAGGAAAAGACGCCGCTCTATCCTTCTTCTGAGAGTATCAAAGTGAGCCAGCACCGCTCACGTGAAAAAACTTTTCTTCGTGAGAATGAGATTCCCTGCGCGCCTTTTGCGATGGTTAGCTCGCTTGCCGAACTTGAAGCCGCTTACGCTGAGATCGGGCCAGTGGGAGTGCTCAAGACGGCGGCTTTCGGTTATGATGGGAAGGGGCAGGTGAAGCTTAGCTCGGCCTCGGCCTCGGAATTGGCGGAGGCGTGGGAGAGCGTGGGAGAGGAGCCTTCTGTTTTGGAAGGATTTATTGATTTCGATTGTGAGATCTCGGTGCTTGTGGCGCGGGGGGGGGATGGTGAATGCGTCTCTTTCCCGCCCGTCGAGAACCAGCATCGCCACCATATCTTGGACTTTACGATTGCTCCTGCCCGGGTAGCGGAAGCGACCTTGGAGGAGGCTCAGGCGATCGCTGAGCGACTTGCGCAAGCTCTCGACTACCGTGGGCTTCTGGCGGTGGAATTTTTTGTGGAAAGCGCCGGTGGGGTGCTTGTCAATGAGATGGCTCCGCGGCCTCATAACTCGGGCCACTTTAGCTTAGACGGCTGTGTGACCTCGCAGTTCGAGCAGCAGCTGCGCGCGGTGGTGGGGCTTCCTCTCGGGTCTCCTGAATTGCTGGGGCCGACCGTGATGGTGAATCTTCTGGGCGATATGTGGCATGGTGAGCCGGGGGCGCTTGATACTGAGGCGATCTTAGCGACTGAGGGAGCGAAACTTCACCTCTATGGTAAGAGCGATCCGGGAACGAGGCGGAAGCTTGGGCACGTGAATCTTCTGGGTGGGAGTGACGTTCTCGGACGTGCTGAGAGGCTGAAGAGCCGGCTTCTCCGCTAGAGGTCAATGACGAAGCCGCTCTCCATGCTGACGGCTTCTGCTTCGTCTAGGTGGACCCAGCGGATCTTGTAATTCTGCCCCCAAGAGTCACTAACGGCGAGCTCATTGGTGAGTTCATTATAGCCGATGATCATGCAGATGTGGTAGTTCCCGCGAGCGGTGAGCTGGGAGGCATTTTGCTTGGCCTCTTCTGCGATTTTAATGCTGTAGGCTCCCCAGTCCTTCACGTTCTTGCGTTCTTTCGTGCGGTCATTAGCGATCGTGTTGTAGAGGGGCAGGCTGCACATTTGCCAGAGGATAGGGACGCCTTTTTCGATGTATTTCTCGATCTTGCGGGGGGCGAGGGATTTGAGGTCGATCTTGCGTGCGGTGCGTCCGCCCTTACTCCGGGTGGTGAAGGCGACTTCATCGTAGAGCTTGGTGGTATTCGTGCCGCCGCCGGCGGTGGTGGCGAGGGTGGCAAGGAGATACATGTCTGCGGAGACGCCGGCGTGGCGCATGGCGCGCTCGAAGGTGGCGGGGGCGCAGTAGCCCTTCGGCCCCTGATCGACCATGGGGATGTTCTTGATGATGACGTCGCCATTTTTCTCGGTGGTGACATTTGCCTCGAGGCGGATGCGCATGTCGCCGTCCTTAATGAAATCGGTCTTGCCATTGTCATCGGCGAAGGAGGTTTTTACGATCTGGAGGCTGACGTATTCTTCCTCGACGTGGGCGAGGAGGAAGGCGTGGCCATTCCAGTCCCAGCGGGTGACCTCGATGGTGCCGCTGCCTTGTCCGGCGAAGCGCTGGGTGGTGCCTTGGCCGAGGACCTTGCTGAGCGCGCTTGAGATTACTTTTTCATCGTAGAGCATGGCGCCCTCGAGCGTGCTGCGGTCGATCTTCTCGCCACTGCTGGTGAAGTGGTCCTCACCGCTTCCGGCGGTGCTGAGGGAGTCGCCTTTATTCGAGAAGATGAGCGAGAAGGATTCGGTGCGGCCTTTTTCATCTCCGTAGGCGACGACGGTGTAGGGGTGGGCACCGGCGACGAGGTAGTTTGGGCGGGTGTAGAGGCGGTAGCTGCTGGTGAAGGGCGTCTTAGATTCGACGGGCCATTTCAGGCGGGCTGCGACCTCGGAAATTTGCTCATCCCAGAGACTACCCGGACCGGCGAAGAGGGGAAGGCCGAGGGCCTTGTTGAGCGGCTCCATCGAGTTCCCGAGCTTGGCGAGCTGGTTTTTCCAGGTGCTGGAGACGAGGTCGCGAGATTCGGGCGCTAGGAGGGAGAGGGGAGTGCGGAATTCCTTACCATCCGAGCGGCGGAGGAGGGCGAGGTCATCCTCGAGCTTTACGAGTTCGACTTTGATCTCTTTACCAGCGCTATTTTTAAGAGTGAGGATCTGGTCGGCCGAGGCGGAGCAAGCGGCGAGGAAGCTAAGGAGGAGAAAACGAAATTTCATAACGAGAGGGAGCATTCGAGCATGAAGAGGGAGGGGAGGCGATCCCCGAATGATGAGAATGTTAGCATGAACTGGGGGGCGGGCCATCCTTTCTCATCCTCGGGGGGAGGTCGGGAGGATTGGGGAGCGATGAGATAAATTCGGTTGAATAAAATGGAAGCCGGGCGCATCTTATGGATGACACGTGGGGGCGTTCCGGTTTCGACTAGATATTGGACGCGCTGGCTGCATGTAGAGGTTGATCGGTTGGCCTCTTTAAAAAGCCGTTCAAAACAAATAATTGCAGACTCTAACGAGCTCGCACTTGCTGCTTAATTGACGGCAACGTCCCAATCCTGATGCCTGTTAGGGTGCGGGGCGACTACTTAGCAGGCTGGCGCATCGAGTCGGACATCCGGGCAAGATCGTGAGAATCCACAGGATGATCGGAATGGTGAACGGGCCGGGTGAGGCTCATCGTTCTTAAAGCAGAAGACGCCCGGCTAAACATGTAGACGCTTTTGTAAAAGGTATCTAGGACAGGGGTTCGACTCCCCTCGCCTCCACCAAATAATGATCCTCTGTTAGGAAACTAGCAGGGGATCACTTTTTTTAGCCGATACGGGTCAGTTCGTGGAGGACTACTTTGGCGACTGCACCTTCGGTCACGGCGCCGAAGTTTTTGGCATGGGCGCTTTCCATGTGGCTTTGCCAGAGCGCGCGCGTGGTCCAGTTCTCGTAGAAGAAGAAGTGGGCCGGGTTTTGCTCGTCTTGGTGAAGGTGGTAGTCGAGGCAGCCTTCTTCGGCCTTGGTGGGCTCGATGAGTTTGACGAGTTCCCTTTTTATGAAGTCGGATTGATCCGGGTGGGCGTAGATATGGGCGACGATGGTGAGATGAGGCATGATTTAAAAGGCGAGTTAGTCCCGACTTTGAGGGGAGGAGGTGGCGGGTTTTAATCTGCTTCTACTCGGTCAGTTCCTTGATCTTTGGAGCCATCGCTTCCGCCCAGATGGCGTAGCCTTTTTGCTGTGGATGGAGGCCATCGGGCATGATTTCTTTGGTGAGGATTCCGTCCTCGGTGAGGAAGGCTGGGCTGAGGTCGAGGTAGTGCACGGTCTCGCCATCGTGGAGATCTTTGATGTGGGTGTTAATTTGTTCGTTGAGTTTGCGGAGCTTATCGTCTGGCTTTTCAGCGCGCGGGAAGACGGCGAGGAGGAGGATTTTTGCTTTGGGGCATTTTTCTTTTACAATCGAGACGATTTTGGTGATTCCTTGGGCAGTCTGGGCGGGGTCCTGCTGGGAGTGGCCGGTGTTGTTTGTGCCGATCATGATGATGGCGAGCTGGGCATTTTCTTGGTTCTTGAGATTTCCATTCTGGAGGCGCCAGATGACGTGCTCGGTGCGGTCGCCCGAGATGCCAAGATTGAGGGCATTTTTTTCGGCATAATTATCTTCCCAGATTGCTTTTCCGGGTCCTTCCCAACCTTGGGTGATGGAGTCACCGATGAAGAGGATGTCGTGCGGCTTGGCGGTTGCTTTAGAGTTCATGCTGTCATGGCGCTGAAGCCACCAAGGGGCTCGGCGGGCTTCGGGCTTGAGCGCTGAGTGAGGGTCCGGGAGTTTGAGAAGCGGGGTTTTGGCGGGGAGAAACGAGACTGTGAAAAGGGCGATGAGGAGTAGAGGAATCTTCATCCTTGAACTAAAGGGGGGCGGGAGGGAATCGACAAGTCCGCATTCGAGGGGAGTGAGGGATTAGGGCACAAAAAAACCCGGCGAGATCGCCGGGATTGATTCGCTTGAGGGAGGTAGCTTTGTCTAATCGGCCATGCGTCCGCAGCATCGCTTGAACTTTTTACCGGAGCCGCAGGGGCAGGGTTCGTTTCGACCTGCTTTGATCTTGGGGCGGCGTTTGGGGAGGTTAAGCTTGAGGTTTGCTTCATTTGGCGCGGCTGAGTGGCGGCCTCCGGAGGAGCCTGAGGTGGAGACGTTATCCTGGGTGACGCTGTCCTCGGTGCCGCCGGAGGTTCGCTGGGGCTGGTTCCCGAGGACGGATTCCATGGGAGCCACCGTGGTGAAGCGGAAGAGGTTCGCGAGCGCAGCGTCATCAATGCTATCCATGAGAGTGACGAAGAGCTTGTAGGCTTCGTTTTTATACTCAACGAGGGGATCTTTTTGGCCCTGCGCGCGGAGCTGGACACCTTCGCGGAGGGAGTCCATGGCGTAGAGGTGTTCCTGCCACTTTTTATCGATCGCTTGGAGGATGATATGGCGCTCGAGCTGGTCGAGGAAAGCGGGGTCCTCGGCCTCGACCTTGCGCTGGTAGGCCTCTTTTACGAGGCCGAGAAGGTAGTCGGTATTTCCCTCGAGATCTCGGGTTTCGAACTGCGCTGATTCTAGGGTGAGGTGGAGCGGGAAGGTCTGGTTCACCCAGTTCAGCATCTCGACGTAGTCCGGCTGACCTTCGTCTCGCTCCTCGATGTAGTGGGCGACGTGGGCGGGGATCGTTTTTTCGATGAGTTCGATGAGGAGCTCACGGGGATCTTCTGAGCGGAGGGCTTCATTCCGGTAGCCGTAGACGACCTCGCGTTGCTGGTTCATGACGTCGTCAAAATCGAGGACGTATTTTCGGCCGCGGTAGTGCATTTGCTCGACGCGCTTTTGAGCGGTCTCGACGGAGCGATTAAGCCACTTGTGCTCGAGGGCTTCGCCATCTTCCATGCCGAAGCGCTCCATCATATTTGTCATGCGGTCAGCGGCGGCGAAGTTCCGCATGAGGTCGTCCTCGAAGGAGAGGAAGAACTGGGATTCGCCGGGATCGCCTTGGCGGGCGCAGCGTCCGCGGAGCTGGCGATCGATCCGGCGTGATTGGTGGCGCTCGGTGCCGACGACGAGGAGTCCGCCGACTTTATCGACCCCTTCGCCGAGTTTAATATCGGTTCCCCGACCAGCCATGTTGGTGGAGACGGTGACGGAGCCGAGTTGGCCGGCGTTCTGAACGATTTCGGCTTCTTGGCGGTGATATTTCGCGTTCAGAACCGAGTGAGGGACTTTGGCCATCTTAAGCATGCGCCCTAGAGTTTCTGAGGCTTCGACGGAGGCGGTTCCGACGAGGATCGGTTGGCCTTTTGCGTGAGCTTCTGAAATGCGTGAGATGACGGCGGCGAACTTCTCGCGACGCGTCTTGAAGACTTGATCGTTTCCATCGACCCGCTGGTTCGGGCGGTGGGTGGGGATGGGGAGGACATCGAGCTTATAGATGTCGTGGAATTCTGCCGCTTCCGTTTCTGCGGTTCCGGTCATGCCGCCGAGCTTTTCGTAGAGACGGAAGTAATTCTGGATGGTGATGGTGGCGTAGGTCTGGGTCTCGCGCTCGACCTCAACGTGCTCCTTTGCCTCGACGGCTTGGTGGAGTCCATCGGACCATCGGCGACCTGCCATTTCCCGGCCGGTGTTTTCATCGACGATGATGACTTTGTCGTCCTTCACCACGTATTCGATGTCCTTTTCGTAAATGCAGTAGGCTTTGAGAAGTTGCGAGATGGCGTGGACGCGGGTGCCCTGCATGTCCATGCGGGACTGGATCTGTTCTTTTTTTTCCGTGCGAACTTTTTCATCGATCGAGAGGTCGGCATCGATATCGGCGAAGGCTGAGGCGAGGTCGGGAATGGTGAAGGCTTCCGGCTCGTCGGGAGAGAGGAATTCGCGACCGAGTTCCATGAGGTCCGCGTCGCGGCCTTTGTCATCGATGGTGAAGTAGAGTTCTTCTTTGAGCCCGTAGAGTTCCTTTTTTTGGGTGTCCTGGTAGAAAGAAAGTTCGGTTTTTTCGATGAGGCGACGGGTGTCGGGGTCCTCCATGAAGCGCATGAACTGGCGGTTCCGGGGCTGGCCGAGCTTGATTTTGAAAAGGGCGCGTCCGGCGACTTCGTCATCGCCCTCCTCAAGCGCTTTTTTTGCTTCAGCGGCGAGATCGTTGCAGAGGTGGTTCTGTTTTTTAACGAGTTGTTCGATGAGCGGTCGGTAGCGCTTGTATTCCTCGGTGTTAGAAACGACGGCAGGCCCGGAGATGATGAGGGGAGTGCGGGCTTCGTCGATGAGGATGGAGTCGACCTCGTCCACGATGGCGAAGTAGTGACCGCGCTGGACTTGGTCTTCCTTTGAGTTCGCCATGCCATTGTCACGGAGGTAGTCGAAGCCGAATTCGGCATTTGTTCCGTAGGTGATGTCACAGGCGTATTGCTCGCGGCGGACGTGGGGGGGGATCGAGTTCTGGATGGTGCCGATGGTGAGGCCGAGGAATTTAAAGACGGCACCCATCCACTCTGAGTCACGGCGAGCGAGATAGTCGTTCACAGTGACGACGTGGACGCCGAGACCGGTGAGGGCGTTGAGGAAGACGGGGAGGGTGGCGACGAGGGTTTTACCTTCACCGGTCATCATCTCTGAAATCATGCCACGGTGGAGGGCGATGCCACCGACGAGCTGGACATCGAAGTGAACCATTTCCCAAGGCATCTCTTGGTCACAGACGGGGATCTTTGAGCCACAGAGACGGCGGGCGGCATTTTTAACAGCGGCGTAGGCTTCGGGGAGAATTTTGTCGAGATATTGATCCCTGAGTTTGGGGAAATCGTCCTCGATCTCGGCGAAAGCGAGCTTTGCGGCGGCGATCGACTCGAGTGAGCCATCGATTTCAGGGAGAGAGGGGAAATCAGAGCGGAGTGCTTCGAAGCGGTTCTTTAGGCCGGTTGAGAGATCGGCCACGACCTCGGGTTCCATGAGTTCAAGCTGGCGTCTGGTGGGAATCTCGAGGGGGAGAAAGCGATGGAGATAGGTCTGCCATTCTTCGACTCTGGCGCGGAGTTGCTCGTCAGTATCGGACTGGTAGGATTCCTCCAGTTCGTTGATTTTGGCAACGACTGGGCGCATCCGTTTGATTTCGCGTTGGTTCTTAGAGCCAACGATTTTCTGAAGAGTCCACTTAATCATGAAATTTGAGAGGCAGATATCACCGCCAAGTCGCGAAGCCATACACCCTGCCTGCGTCGGAGGCAAGGGAGGCTTTAGGCGAAAATAACGCTCGCTTTGGGGGAGTCAGGAGCCTTTTGAGCTGAGGATTTTTTTGGCGTCGTTTTCCCGGAGGAACTGAAGCTCGGCCCGGCAAGCAGCCGACCACGAGGTAGCGGGCTTTCAGTTCATTTGGGATATTGCAATTGGCAGCGAGGACCAGCGCGGAGGCATCCTTGTGGGGAAGTGCCTCTTGCGAGGCTTGGGCCCGACGATCTTGATGACCGAAACCGTTTTATTCATGGGGAAAAAAATTGACCGATTGGCTGAAGTTGCGGGGAGGGAGTTTCGAGCGGCTGGCGAAGTCTGGCATCTCTGGATCGATGGGATTTGTATTTGGGCGAGGTTCCCCGAGATGGCATGAAATAAGCATTGCGTGGAGGGTCACGGGCGCTAGCGTCCCCGCAGATAGCGCATGAATATCCACGAGTATCAAGCCAAGGAGCTTTTTGACCGATTCGAAGTCCCGAGTCCCCGGGGCCAGATGGCCGAGACAGCTGAAGAAGCCCGCAAGATTGCCGAGGAGATCGGCTCCGGCCTGATGGTCGTGAAAGCGCAAGTGCATGCCGGAGGACGGGGTAAGGGAACGTTTAAAAATGGCTTTGAGGGGGGAGTTCACCTCGTTAAGAGCGCGGCCGAGATTGGCGAGATCGCGGGTAAGATGCTTGGCGAGACTCTGGTGACAAAGCAGACTGGGGATGAGGGTAAGCTGGTGCGCAAGGTGATGGTGGCGGATGCGGTGGATATTAAGCACGAATACTATCTGGCGGTTCTGATGGATCGCGAGACTTGCCGCCCGGTGATCGTAGCCTCTACCGAAGGGGGAATGGACATCGAGGAAGTTGCCGAAAGTTCACCTGAGAAGCTTCTCCGGGTGTTGATTCATCCGCTCGCTGGGCTTCAGGGTCATCAGGTGCGGACGCTTACTGCGGGTCTCGGTTTCCAAGGACCGGCCGCGAAGGAGTTCGGCAAGGTTCTCAAGAATCTCTATAAGCTTTTCATCTCGCTTGATTGCGACATGGTCGAAATCAATCCGCTGGTCGAGACGCCGGACGGGCAGGTTCTCGCGCTCGATGCCAAATTCGGCTTTGATGACAACGCGCTTTACCGCCATCCGGAGGTCGCCGCTTACCGCGATATCGAGGAGGAGGATCCGCGTGAGGTTGCGGCGTCCGAGTTTGATCTCAGCTACATCGGGCTCGATGGCAACATCGCCTGTCTCGTCAATGGCGCAGGCTTAGCGATGGCGACGATGGATGCGATTAAGTTTGCGGGAGGCGATCCAGCTAACTTCCTCGATGTCGGAGGTGGCGCTACTGAAGCTCAGGTGAAGGGTGCCTTTAATATTATCCAAAGCGACCCAAAGGTGGAGGCGATTTTGATCAACATCTTCGGCGGGATTATGGACTGCAATGTCATCGCCCAAGGGGTGGTCGCGGCGGTCAAGGAGACCGGTCTTAAGCTTCCGCTCGTAGTGAGATTGGAAGGAAATAATGTGGCTGCGGGCCGCGAAACTCTCACGGCTTCAGGCCTGGCGATCACGGGCGCTGATGACCTTGCGGATGCTGCCAAGAAGGCTGTCGCCTCTGTTTAATAACCACTCACTTTTTAAAACGATGTCAATTTTAGTAAATGCCGACACCAAGGTGTTGGTGCAAGGAATCACCGGGGGATTTGGCGGACGCCACGCCGGACTTAGTCTCGATTATGGAACGGCGCTTGTTGCTGGAGTAACTCCCGGAAAAGGGGGGCAGAACTTCGAGCATGGCGATGATAAGGTGCCAGTTTTTGATACGGTGGCGGAAGCGGTGTCGGAGACGGGAGCGACTGCTTCGGCGATCTTTGTGCCGCCTCCCTTCGCGGCAGACGCTATTTTGGAAGCAGTTGAGGCGGGGGTCGATCTTGTCGTGGCGATTACTGAGGGCATCCCGGTGATGGACATGATGCGGGTGAAGGAAATTATGAGAGGGTCGAAAACTCGCTTGATCGGGCCGAACTGCCCGGGGATCGTCACTCCCGGAACCGGTCTGGATTCGACTGGCGGTTGCCGGATTGGAATTGCGCCGGGATATATTCATAAGAAGGGGACGGTCGGAGTTCTTTCTCGCTCGGGCACTCTCACTTATGAGGCTGTCTGGCAGGTTACTCAGCTGGGCTACGGCCAGAGCACCTGTGTGGGGATCGGAGGCGATCCTATCAACGGGACCTCTCACTTAGACGTGCTGAAGCTTTTCAATGACGATCCCGAAACGGAAGCGATCATCATGATCGGGGAGATCGGCGGATCTGCGGAAGAAGAGGCTGCCGAGTGGGCCAAGGAGCACTGCAAGAAGCCGATCGCGGGATTTATTGCGGGAGCTACCGCGCCTCCGGGACGCCGCATGGGCCACGCTGGAGCGATTGTTTCCGGTGGAAAAGGAACAGCGGATGCGAAGAAGGAGGCGATGACCGATGCGGGTATGGTCGTCGCTGAGACTCCCTCCGGGATTGGGCAGGCATTGCTCGATGCTTGGGGTAAGTAGGGGGAACATCGTAATTAACTTGAAAAGGCGGCTCTGTGGATGGGGCCGCCTTTTTTGGTGGAGTGGGCTGGAGCAGCGCACTGAGCTGGGGACTTGGTTGAGGGTGGCTAGTTTGTAGTGTAGGCTTCAGCCGAACTCTTCGCAGAGGTTTGGGGCGGGGAGTTCGGCTGAAGCCTACACTACGAACTTGGGGCTTGGTTTGGGGCGGGGAGTTCGGCTGAAGCACCCGAGGGCATTTCACCTACACTACGAACTGGGGACTGGTTGGGGGCGGGGACTTTTACCAGAGGGGTGGGGTGTCATCGGCGAAGAGGTTGGTCTTCGCGGGGGCGCTGATGAGATCGAGGTCGAGAATGAGTTCTAGAGACGCTTTTTCTTCCTCCTCGAGGATTGCACGGAGGTGCTCGGCCCACATCTCGGCATCGCCGCCTTGTTTCTGGGTGAGAAGCAGGGACCATTGGCTGATTGTTCCGCTGGGCGCGGCGCGCTTGCGAAGCTTTTCGAGCCAAGCATCGTAGAGAGATTTTTTCATGCTAGCATCACCTTTTCTTCGGGTGGGAGATCTTTCGGGAGTTGGACCGGTATCGATTCGACTGCTTCGGCGGTGAGGAGGAGATTGGAAACTGAGCGGGAGACTAGGAGGCAGCTGGCGAGCGCGGCGATCCCTTCGTTCCTGCCTACGAATCCCATCGTTTCATTCGTGGTGGCTTTGATACCAATCTGTCCGGGGGCGATGCCGAGGGCTTTGGAAAGGTGACCCTTCATCGCTCCGACGTGCGGAAGAATCTTGGGTGCTTCGGCGACGAGCGAAGAGTCGACATTTCCGATGGTGAAACCGCATTCGTCACAGAGTTCGGCGCATTTCTCGAGAATCTTGAGCGAGGAAATATCCTTACAAGATGGATCGCCCGGGGGGAAGTAGTGACCGATGTCGGGCAGGCCGAGTGCGCCGAGGATGGAGTCGGCGATGGCGTGGCAGAGGACGTCGGCATCCGAGTGGCCCATGAGGCCGTGGCTATGCGAGATTTCTACTCCGCCGAGGATGCAGGGGCGGCCTTCGGCAAATTGGTGGACATCGTATCCAATTCCAGTGCGGATCATAGGATTTCTTCGATAGGGATTTTACCGTTGGTGGCTACGATGGAGTAGACATCGGGATTTTTTTTGTGGGGCGTGAGGGTCACCGAACCGCCCGTGGACTCGATCATGAGCTGGCCTGCGGCGATGTCCCAGAGGGAGATGCGAGCTTCGACATAGGCGTCGAGGCGCCCAGTCGCGATGTAGGCCATGCCGAGGGCGGCTGATCCCATCATGCGCATTTTTCTTGCGCGCAGGGAGCCTTTGCGAAAGCGCTCGAGGCCGGTGCTTAGTGCTTTTTCGTCCTTACCGCAGCCGACGAAGAGAATGGATTCTTCGAGGGTGGCGCGCTTGCTGACGGTTACGGGATTGCCATTGAGGAGGGTCTTTTCGCCTTTTTCAACGGTCCAGAGTTCGTCGACCATGGGATCGTAAATGACGCCGAGGACGAGTTCTTCCTTCACGCGCTTAGCAATTGAGATGCAGAAATGAGGGATGCCGTAGAAAAAGTTTACGGTGCCATCGATGGGATCTACGATCCATTGATGTTCTGAGGTCTGGTCTCCGGCGAGGCCTTCTTCTCCGTAGATGGCGTGGGTTGGGAATTCCTTAAGGATGATGTCGGTGATGAGATCTTGGGATTCTTTATCAAGGGCGAGCTTGAGGTCGTGGGCGAGGGCCTCATCGACGTCTTTCACCTCATTAAAATTAGCTCGGAGGAGCTTGCCTGCTTCGTGCGCGGCGTGGACTGCTGTTTCGAGTTCGGTCACGGGGTGAGGATGACCGAGCTAGCCCGAGATGCCATGGTTTTTTTAGAAGCGAGGGATGAGGGATGTGGAGCGGGTGGATGGACCGCGCTGACCGCGCTGCGGTTGCGCGGCTTGGGTGACGCTCGTTTTTTGTTCAATAGGATAGCCTTTTTCCTCGGGCCTGATCTTAGTCTGGCGGGAGTGGGCTCGAGGATTGAGGCTGTGGCGCGAGATTTTCGATGAGCTCGATGAGGTGGTAGGCGAGGTGCTCCTTGCTGTCTTTCGGGAGAGATTCGGTGCGGTCGGGGTAGATGAGGAGGACTTCGTTTTCTGAGGAGTCGAAGCCGATGTCGGTGCGTGAGACGTCATTTGCGATGATGAGGTCGCAGCGCTTGCGGGTGAGTTTTTCACGGGCGTTGGTCTCGAGGTTTTCCGTTTCGGCGGCAAAGCCGACGAGGGCTCCGGGGAAGTTCATTTCCGAGCGGGCGGAGGCGAGAATGTCTTTCGTTTTTTCAAGGACCAAGGTGAGCTGGTCGCTTTGTTTTTTGAGCTTATCTTCTGAGATCTTGGCGGGTGAGTAGTCGGCGACGGCGGCGGCGAAGATTGCGATGTCTTGGCTCGAGAGGTGGGATTCGACGGCGCGATACATCTCTGCAGCGGTGTGGATCGGGAGAAAATCGACGCCCTCGGGGAGATCGAGCGCGGTGGGGCCGGAGATGAGGAGGACTTGGTGGCCGCGCTTTTTGGCGGCCTGAGCGAGCGCGTAGCCCATCTTTCCGGAGGAGCGGTTTGTGAGGTAGCGCACGGGATCGATCGGCTCCTGAGTGGGTCCGGCGGTGATGAGGATCTTCATGCTCCGATTCGCGCTACGGCTGCGAGGATTTCATCGAGATCGGCGAGGCGACCGGTGCCTTGGTAACCGCAAGCAAGATCGCCCTCGGCGGGGTCGATGAAGTGGACGCCGTCGTTTTTTAAGTGAGCGATATTCCGCTCCGTCGCGGGGTGGCTCCACATTTTCCCATTCATGGCGGGGGCGATGAGAGTCGGGGTTTCGCGAGGGAGGGCGAGGTAAATTGAGGAGAGCGGGTCTGGAGCTAGGCCATTGGCGAATTGGCCGAGGGTATCGGCACAAGCTGGGGCGACGAGGAAGAGGTCGGCCTTGTCGGCGAGCTCGATGTGGCCGGGCTTCCACGAGTTTTTCTCGTCTTCCAGTGAGACGAGGACGGGCTGGCGGGAGAGGACTTGGAGGGTCAGGGGGGTGATGAACTCGGTGGCCGCCTTTGTCATCACGCAGTGGACCTCATGGCCGAGCTTGGTGAGCTGGCTGGCGAGGTCTGCTGCTTTGTAGGCGGCGATGGAGCCGGTAATGCCGAGAACGATGTTCATGAGGTGATGCGAGAGATTTTCAGGCGTTCGGCGAGAACGAGTGATTTGAAATTGAGGTAATCTTTTTCCTGAGTCGAGGAAAGGAGGCGGTAGGAATAGCTCGGCCAGTGCTCTATCTCCTCGAGGGCATTCTTCATTCGTAAAGAGATGACCTCGGCGGCGTCAGTGCCTCGCCCGGTAAGCCTCGCGAGCAGTTCCTCTTCGCTGGGGGGCATGACGAAGAGATCGACTAGGGCTGTCTGAACTCCGGGGTCGGTGCAGGAGCGAACGAGTGCAGCGCCTTGGACATCAATATCCATCACGATATCGACTCCTTGAGAGATGAAGCCGAGGACTTCTGATCTCAAGGTGCCGTAGTAGTTACCGTGAACTTCGGCGTGTTCGAGAAATTCCTCGGCGGCGATGCGTTCGGTGAACTTTTGGTGGGTTAGAAAATGGTAGTCGCGGCCATCGACCTCGCCTTGGCGTGGAGGTCTGGTGGTGCAGGAGATGGAATAATGAGCCTCCTTTTCGTTAGCAAGGCGACGGCAGAGGGTCGTTTTTCCCGAGCCGGACGGGCCTGAGACGAGGAGGAGAATACCGGTGCGGGTCACGGGGAGAGGGTGATCTTTTTTGCGAGAGTTGGCCAGTTCGGAGTGAGGGTTGGGAGTTGCCGAGCGCGGGGTATTCATTATGGTCGGGGCATGCCGACGGTCGAGGTGATGCCTGATACTCTAGCCAGTCAAGTGGCTGCTGGGGAGGTGATCGAGCGCCCGGCTAGCGTGATCAAGGAACTCGTTGAAAATAGTATCGATTCGGGAGCTAAGAAAATCGAGGTGGAGTTTCAGCGCGGGGGGATCGCCTTGATGAGGGTGAGGGATGATGGTTGCGGAATGTCGGCGAAGGATGCGGCGACCTCTCTGGAGCGACATGCGACGAGTAAGCTACGAAGCTCGGATGATCTGGCGACTATTTCGACGCTTGGATTTCGCGGTGAGGCGTTGCCAAGTATCGCGAGCGTGGCGCGCTTCACGATGGCGACTCGAGAGGAGGATGCGGTGGAAGGAACCGAGATCAGGGTCGATGGAGGTTCGCTGGTAAAGCCGCGCGCGATCGGCTGTGCAGTGGGGACGAGCATTGAGGTGCGGGATCTTTTTTATAATGTTCCGGCGCGTAAGAAATTTCTGCGGGCGGAGACGACCGAGGCGGCGCATATCGAGCATCAGCTCAGGCTGCATGCCTTATGCACTCCGAACGTGGGGTGGGTTTTACGAAAAGATGGCCGGGTCGTCTTTGATCTTCCGGCAACATCAGATCGCCGGGTTCGGATCGAAGCGATGACGGGGCAGGAATCAGGGAAGTCGCTGATCGATGTGCCTCGCTGGGAGGGCCGAGGGATGGTGATTGAGGGGGCGGTGCTTTCGCCGGAATTTGCGCGCCGGGGTCGCAAGCATCAGTTCGTCTTTCTCAACGGGCGACCCGTGGAAGATGCGGTGATCTCGAGAGCGCTGAAAGAATCTTTTAAAGGGGCGCTCAGCGAGGGACTCCAGCCCGGAGCTTGGCTGTGGCTCAAGCTTGATCCGGCGGAGGTGGATGTGAATGTGCATCCTGCGAAGCGGGAAGTGCGCTTTCGAAACTCAGGGCAAGTCCGAGTCGCGATCATGGAAGCGCTGGCAGTGGCTCTGCGCCCGAAGGAGGTGATTCGAACGATCGTCAATCCGGAGCCTTCTTTCGCTGCGTCGGCCGAAGAGACTGGATCTGTTAGATTGAAAAGCGACGATCAAGCAGCTTCGGAACCCGTCGCCGTATGGCGCAGTGAGAAGCAGGTCGACCTTCCTGCGGCAGCCGAGATTGACGAAAAAGAAAAGGGTCCTGAGTTTAGCGTCATAGGCTCTCTTTCGGGTAAATATGTTCTTTTAGAAGGTGAGGAAGGTCTCGTTCTACTCGAACCTAAAGCCGCCCAAGAACGCATTATTTATGAGCGTCTTCTCGAGCGAGAAGAGGGGATTGATTCTCAGGGATTGCTCGTGCCCGAGCTGCTCGAACTCGATTCCCGTGATGCGGAACTTCTGATGAGGCATCGGGAATTTTTTGAAGATGCTGGGTTTTCTCTCGAGAGCTTTGGTGGGAAGACCGTGCAAATTTCGAGCGTCCCGGCCTTCTTAAAGCTGAAAGACTCGCGCGGTTTTTTGACGGGTTTGGTTGACTCGATTCTCGATCACGAGGTGGGAGGCCGGGTCAAGCGCCTCGCTTACGAGAGCTTCGCGGCAAAGGTTGCAAAAGAGGGCGCGGTGCAGCTGGGCTGGTCTCGAGGGGAGGTTGAGGGCCTATTGGCTAGCCTCTTCCGCTGTGATCTTCCCTATTGCGATCCCGCCGGACAACCGACCTTGGTGCAGATTTCTTTTCAGGAGCTAGAGAGGAAGTTTGGGCGCCGCTAGGCTAGTGATCCCTTTCGTGGTGGGCGTGGTGGGCGTGGTGGGCGTCATTCTGCGGGTGGGAATATGTGATGAGAAAATCGGGAGCTTGGAAGCTGAAATAGTGGGCGTCATTTCAGCTCCAGAGAGAGTATTGGATTTAATTTTAGCATTTTCTTGTGCTTCCGCATTCCGGCTCTGGCCGGTGAAGATTTGGTGGGGAGGTTTATCGCTAGGACCAGGGGGGTTATTAGCTTCCGCGAGTTGGGACGCGAATGCGCGGGCGGCGTCCCCGACCTCGCCTAAATAATGAAGTTTCTTGAGGGGCCCTTCTTGAACTGGGCAGGATTGGTGAGAACGGCGGTAAAGTCATATTTTTTTGGTATTACTCACCTCAGGATCGCCGCCTCGGATCAGCTTAAGCGTCATTATCCTCAAACTTGAATCTGGTCGTTTTGGCCTGTTTCTCAACGAGCGAGTTGAGAAAAGTAGCGGCGGCATCTGCGGTTTCTGTCGTGCTGGAGTGGAGATGATTCACGTGGGCGAAAAGCGAAGCCGCACCCGAAGACAAGGTGGTGAAAAGTTAAACATGCACCTTTATAAACCCATCATCGAGCGCGCGACCGTAAAATAAATAACCATCCCCGAAGCATCAACAATGGTCGTGATGGCAGGAGCGGCGATCACGGCTGGGTCTAGCTTTATGGCTCGGGCCCCGATCGGGAGAAGGGCTCCGATGACAGTGGAACTTGCCACCTGCGCAGTCAGTGCGACGGCGACCGCCAAGCCGAAGATCATAAAAGAGACCCCAGCTGGGAGTTCGGGGCGGAAGAGAGGCAAGATGAAAGCGGCCACGAGCGCGATCGCGGTCCCGAGCAAAGCCCCTGAGAGAAGCCCGAGGCGGAGCTCCTTCCACGCCACTCGTCTTGTATCCTCGGGGTCCAGTTCGCCTAGCGCCATCGCGCGGATCACCATCGTGGAAGCCTGACCTCCGGTATTGCCGCCAGCCGCGACGACCATGGGGAGGAAGAGGGCGAGGAGGTAGGCATCGTGCAAGACGCTCTCGAACCTGAGCATGACGTAGCCGGAGGCGATCGCAAGTAAGGCGAGAATGAGGAGCCAGCCAAAGCGTCGTCTAAAGTGAGCCATGACGCCCGTATTGAGGTAGGTGATTTCGGACTGCTCGCCCGAAATACCAGCGCCTTTTTCGATGTCCTCGGTTGATTCCTCCTCGAGAATCTCGATGGCATCATCAGGCGTGATGACGCCGAGCAAGCGGCCCGTTTCATCTACAACTGGGACAAGCGCCATGTCATAGCGGGCAAGCAACTTAGCCGCATCCTCCTGATCGGCGCTGGCTAGGATGGTGTGCTCCTCTGGGGTGAGAATATCTCTTACTGGAGTGTCCCAAGGATTGAAGGCGAGGTCCCGGAGACGGATCACTCCGATAAGCTGTTGCTCGACATCGATTACGAAGATCCGCGCCATCGTTTCGACGAGTTCGAGATTAGGACGCAGGTGGTCGATCGCTTCCTTGACCGACATGTTGGCGAAAATTTTACCCACCTGAGTCGTCATTCTTCCTCCCGCGGTCTCCTCCCCATAGCGCAGCAGGGCCCGGGTTCGAGCCCGCTCTTTCTCATCGAGGAGATCGATAAAATTTCGCCGCTTGGACTCGCTGACATCTTGCAAGATATCGACGCGGTCATCATCCGGAAGGGAATCGAGAATCTCCCGCTGCTCAATGGGCTTGAAATGATCAAGCGCTTCCTCCACGAGGGTGTCCGGAATCTCCGCGAGAACCTCTGAAAAGGCGGCCGCGCCTAGGGTTTGGACCAGAAATTCACGCGATCCAGCATCGAGATCTTGGTAAAGGGTCGCGATATCAGCGGAGTGAAGAACCTCGCAGATCGAGCCCACTGCCTCCGCACTTCGCGTGCTAATCGCGAACTCTGCTTGATTGAGAATTTCTGACAATTCGTGCTCCACGGCCCGAGAGTGTGAGAGGAGATCCAGAAGGGAAAGAGAAAATCCCTGTCGCTAACAGATAGAGTCGTGGTCGATACTGAGTGCTCTGCAACTGCCTGACCATGAGAGTCTACTTGCGTCTCCCTCTCATCGAGTTTCTGGCAGCAAATCACGTGCGCGCGGCGGGGAGTTTCTCGCGCCGGGCGCCAGAATATGGCTGGCAGGATGGGGGAATCCCATGAGGCACCTCTACGCCGATGAGATCGCCGGTAATTTAGCGGATATCGAAGTGCGCTTCACCCCTGGCGTAGCGAGCGTTACCGACGTCGAATTTTTCACGAACCTGAACCGTCGCCATCTTGCCAAAGGCGATGAGAATGGCGATGGTGAGCGCGATGCGATCCTCCTGGTCAAGTGGCAGGTCGCGTTGAAGCATGGCTCTGGGATGCGGGCTTTTCCCAGAATGATCTCATCAACACCGGAGCCTCCGTGAGCCACGCAAAAGTTCCAGAGCGCGTCGCAGAGTGGATCGGCACGCCCTTCGAAGCACGGTATTTCAGGGTCTACGATGTCACCCCGCCGCCCTCGCTAACCATTACAAGCTGGGCGCTACAGCGGCGTTTACTTTGAATCCTGGCTCTGTCGGGGGTGATCCTTCCAACGAGGGCATCGCTTCAAAATCGCGTGACCATCCGTGATGATTGAGGCGCTCCCGCGTGCGGCTGGAGTGAGATTAATGATTTGATTTTTTCGTTAGGGGGCGGACGACGACCGCTTTACTATTAAATTGGAACCTTATCGATCAGCTCCGCTTCTACCGAATTAGGAGGAATGAGTGAGATGAGGCAGGGCAATCTTACTAGAGTGTGGACGTGATTGAGAACTGTGAAACAAAAGCGGTTTGAAATTTCTAAAGCGCGAACTTCACTCCCGAATAAACTCCGGCGCCAGCAATCGCGATAGCGCTAAGCCAAAGGGTGGTGTCGAAAGCCTTCCCCGGTCTCAGCTCTGGTGGGAGCCAGCGGTAGCGCATAATAAGGACGGCGTAGACCACGATAAAGAGTATCAGCGTGGTAAGGGATCCGCCGATAATCACCATTAGTCCGGGCGCTTGGAAGGTGAAGAAGAGGAGAGTCCAGATGATGGGGAATAGGACGCTCAAAAATGCAATCGACTTCCGCCGCTCGCTCTCAACCTCGAAATTAATCCACCCGAATCGCCCGAAGGCATCAGAGAAAAGGCGGCTCCACCCGGCGAGAGAGGCCAGCAGCGTCGAGAAGAGAACAACGAGTGCACCGACCAAAAACACGCTATTAGCCCAAGGTCCGAGCGTGTCGGTATACATGCGCGAGAGCACTTGGATGAGGTCGCCTTTCTCTGGAGCAAGTTTTTGCCCGTGAAGAATGGCGGCTCCTAGGAGATAAAAGAGGGCCGTCATCAGGGTGTAGCAGATCATCGAAAGAAGAGCATCGATCTGCATCACCCGGATCCATCCCTGTGCCCGCTTAACCCAGGCGGCTCGGTCTTCTGCCGAAGTCGGCTCGGGACCGGTGTGCGAGGCGTATCCCTTCTCAATGAGCCAGTAATTATAAGCGAGAATTTCATCTCCACCCACGCCGGTGAGGGCAAAGGCGCCGATCGCTAACAGGAGGGCTCCCTCGGGTAGCGCGAGACCGAAGCCGGAAGAAAGCTCAGCTCCCGTGATCGCAAACGGCGTCCACTGCAGCGCGATGACTGAGGCCAGAGTGAAGATCGTGAAGAGCGCGATCATGATGATCGACCACTTCTCGATCGGCGAGTAGATCCCCCGAAAGATGATTGCCATCGCGATAAGTGCCGCCACCACAGCCCACGCGAAAACGGAGAATGGGAACAGGGCATTCAGGATCAAAGCGACCCCTCCAATGATTCCCCCGACCTGCAGGGTCTTAAGGGATTGAATCACGAACCAGGTCCATACGGCCCAGCCGGCGCGGCCGAACCTCGGTCCCGGAAGGGCGTCGAGCGCTTGCATTGAGGTCCTTCCAGAAAAGACCGTGAAGCGCCCGAACTCGATCTGGACCGCGACCTTGACGCAGCAGGAAAAGAGGATGATCCACAAACAAAGAAAGCCCACTTTTGCTCCAAAGAGCGTGGTGGCGATCAGCTCGCCCGAGCCCACGATAGAGGCTGATAAGATGAAACCCGGACCAAGCCGCTTCAAGGTTGCTCCCCAAGTAGTGGGTGCTTCAATGACCTTTTCCGGAGTGCGCAGATAGGGGTTCATGACGGGTGTCCGACTCGGAGAAGGCTCATGCGCCCCGCTCCGATCGATTCGAATCCTGACTTGAAAGAGCGGACTCCTCAAGATGGGAATTGCCACCCGCTAGCTGGAAGCCTAGTTGCTCGGACGGATCCGGTAGAATCTCGCTTCGGTAGCTGAGTATCCGCCAGTGTGGGTGTATGTCAGGCCGCTGATCGCTGGCGCAAGGATATCCCATGCAGTCGAGGAAAGATCGGTGGTGGTCTCGACCTGATAATCGGTTCCACCATTTGGCCAAGTGAGGATGATATCTCCTGAAGCATTAGCGGTGATCGAGCTGATCTGCGGCCCAGCGATCGGAGTGACCGCGACATTTGTCAAAGCGATCTGGGTGTTGCCAGCGTAAGCTGTATCGAGCGTCCCGCCGCCCCCGATAATCGTGACATCCGCGAAACTTCCGAGAAGACTTCCCGCGGAGTAGTCGAAGAGAACGAGATCGACGCCGGACTGAGCATTCGTGACGTCGACGACGAGGGACGGCTGGAGATCACCGGCCGAAGGGTCACCCGCAAGGTCGATGGTCTCGGCAGAGGTGATCGGTTTAATCCCTCCGGCATCTGCGATGAATTCGAAGGTGGTAGAGCCGCCCGTGTTGTCGGCGTCAGTCCATCCCTCGATGGCCTTAAAGTTGAGCTGCGCGATTTCGCTCCCAGTGACCCGGATGAGGGCTGACTTTCCGGCCAAGAAGGGAGCACTATTGCGGTTTACATGAGACTTTAGCGTGAGATTGCTGCCATCAAAGGTCGCGTCCCCAGAGAAGTGGAGCTGGGAATCGAAGGCCCCCATTTCAATAAAACGATTTCCCCCTGAGGTGAAGCTGCCGCCTGACATTGAGAAAATGGCGGTGCCGCCATCGGCATCGTTACGCATTGTGAACTGACCACCCCCGGTCATGTTGAGCGATCCCTCAGGAAGAATGTTAAGGATCGAGGTGGGGTTATCAGCGTCACGCGCCATGCGAATCTGCCCGACGGTGAGGGACCCCTCAAGGTTGATGACGGCGAGCGCGGAGGGATCGGTAGGTCCGCCTTCGTTGATGGTGAGAAGCGAGTTTGCAGCGTCCGTGGCGTTGATGACGGTGCCGGGTTCGAGATTGACGGTGAGGCTAGCATTTTCACCAGAGCCAGCATCGAAGCGGAGATCCTTAAGCGGGGTTGGGAAGGCGCTCTCAGCAGTCACGGTGCGAACACCGCCGCTATTGGGAGATGCGATGGCGACATTTCGGTTCGCCTCGGTGTCACCAGAGGATCCAGGAACGACCGCCGGATCCCAGTTTGCGGCGTCTTCCCAGTTCGCGTCATCTCCTAGACCGACCCAAGTGGCAGAATGAAGTGGAAATGGCAGGGCAAGAAGTAGGAGGGAAGTAAGTGATTTCATCTTTCTGAGAGTTGGCCGCGGCATGCTGGCTAGTGAGAAGTGATGACCGCACGCGACACCTTCTTAGCAATGAAGATAAAAATTATTCACGCTCGGGGACATTTTTTTCGGGACGGGGAACTATTTAGCCCCCCTCAACTTACCGTAACCTAGGTTCCTGTGACGTGCCGCAGAAGCGCATCAGCGGCATTGTGAAAAGCGGCCGACGACTTCGATTCGGCTGGGCTGAGATTGGCAATGGGTTCGCCGCCATCGCAGCGCTGGCCGATGACTGGCTCGAGCGGGATCTGGCCGAGAAGGGGGACTTTAAGCCGCTCACATTCCTTCTTGGCACCGCCTTGACCGAAGAGGTGGTAGCGCTCGCCGTGGTCGCACTCGAAGTAGGACATGTTCTCGATCAGGCCGAGGATTGGGACGTTTACCTTGGCAAACATCGCCACTGCTTTGCGAGCATCGATCATGGCAACCTCCTGCGGCGTGGTCACGATGACCGCGCCATCGAGCGCCACCGTCTGAACAAGAGTGAGCTGGATGTCCCCCGTCCCGGGCGGAAGGTCGAGAATAAGAACGTCGAGCTCGCCCCAGGCAACCTGCTGAAGGAACTGCTGGGTGTAGCGCGTCGCCATGGGGCCGCGGACAATGACAGGTGACTGATCGCTAAGAAGAAAGCCCATCGACATCAATTTTAAGCCGTGCGCATCGATCGGCACGATCTGATCGTGCTCATTTGCCTGTGGCTGGTGGTTCGAGACGCCGAGCATTAGCGGGACGGAAGGGCCATAGAGATCACAATCTAGAAGTCCGACGCTCAAGCCTTGCTTAGAAAGGGCGATTGCTAAATTCGAGGCCACGGTGGACTTGCCGACTCCGCCTTTCCCTGATCCGACAGCGATGATCCGCTTGACGCCCGGGAGCTTCTGGCTGCCGGAACTTTCGCCCCCCTGCGCGCCTGGAGGATCCTGAACATCGATCTCAATCCGGACCCGCTCCGCACCGCCAAAAAGGGGATCGAGGACCTGATGGCATTCTTCGAAAATAGTCTTCGGAACCGCGGCGTCACGCGTTTGAATCTGGAGCTTGACCTGCGCCGTGCCATCAACCACCTCGGAGGATTTTACGAGGCCGAAAGAAACGATGTCCCGCGAGAATCCGGGGTAATTCACGGAAGCGAGGGCAGCGCGTAATTTATCGGTCGTCATGCGAGGAACCAGTAACCCAATCGGACATTCACCCAATCACTAATTCAGTATTTCTTGCGAAGGTGAGACGGTAAGATTCCGAGCTGCTCGCGGTATTTTGCGACGGTTCGACGCGCGACTGAGATTCCCTGCTCCTTCAGCATCTTCTCAAGCTTGGAGTCGGAGAGAGGCTTACTGCTATCCTCGCTCTCGATAAGATCTTGCAGCGCCTCCCGAACTCCTTCGTTGGAAATATCGGTTCCATCGGACGTCTGATAACCGGTCGCGAAAAACTTGCGCATCTCCATCATGCCGTGCGGGGTATCGATATACTTCCCGGCCACCGCTCGCGAGATTGTGGTAGGGTGGACCCCGATGACCTCGGCGATGTCATTCATCGTGAGAGGCTTGAGGAAGCGGGTGCCGCTTTTGAGAAATGGTTCTTGGCGGTCGATGATTTCTCGCGCGATCGCTAAGATTGTTTCCTGCCGCTGATCGACCGCTCGGATGATCATGCGCCCATCGCGAATCTGATTGCGGAGATAATTTCGCGTCTTCTTATCACCAGTCGAGCTCGAAAGGAGATCTTTATATTGATCATTAATCCGGAGCCGCGGGAGATAGTTGCCCGTTAGCTCGGCCTGCCAATCGTCATCATCGCCCCGGAAAATGCGGACGTCAGGCTGAACGTAGGGATTTCCACCAGCTAGAAAACGAGAGCCCGGCGAGGGGTCGAGCGCACGGATGTGCTCCACCGCTTCAGTGATCTGATCAAGGTGAACGTGCAGAGACTTGGCGATGTGGGGAAAATGATTCTTAGCAAGATCGTCAAGGTGCTCGTCAACGATCTTAGCTTCCAGGCTGCCAGCCAGATTCAGCCGCCAAAGTTGCATCAAAAGGCACTCACGTAGATCTGCCGCTCCGACCCCGGGAGGATCGAGGGTCTGTATGAGCGTCAGCCCCTTTTCGAGTCTCTTGAGCGGAACGCTGATACTGACAGAGAGATCTTCCAGCGGGCTGTCGAGAAACCCATGGTCTGTCAGATTTCCCACCACCGTTAGCGCGTCGGCTTGCCGCTCTTCAGAAGTGCCACTTCCACGAATCTGCTCAGCCAAGTGCTCTTGGAGGGTGAGGGGGGCTACGATGGAATTGTAAAGATGCTCGCGCCGTTCCGCGGCATCATGATCCGTCCCCTGACTCCGCCGCTCCATGATCGCGAGCTCGCGAACATCATCATCGTAAGAGTCCTGCCAATCATCTAAATCATCGGTGTCAGGAGTCTCTGGCTCCGTGAGCTCATCGAGCGACTCATGATCAATGACGTCTTCTAAGACCGGGTTGACCTCGAGAGCCTGAGTGATGAGTTGGCCGAGCTCGAGGGTGTTCGCCTGCAGTATCTCAAGACTCTGGCGCATCTGCGGCGCGAGCGTCTGATTCTGGGAAAGCGATTGCGAAAGTCCGACGTTAGCCATAACTCAGTGCGGCATACCTACTGCTGTGCGCCAGAGTTGTAAACAGCAAAGCATGAAATGTGCCATTGACGCGGGGTCCCCAGCCCGGAGTTTCCCTCTGGTTAGTTTTCTAAGATTTTCTTTGGGAGGGAGGCACCTAATTTGTTAGGCATCTTTTATGAAAAGTGACTTCGGCGCGATTCGCGCAAAAATGGAAGAAAAAGGGGTAAATGAAGTTGCGATTCGCTCGTTCGAAAAGGCCTATCAATCAGTCGCCAGCGGCTCAAGTACGACGACTTCTGAATCCGAAATCACCCCGGCAGACGGCGTCATTTCCTATCAAGATCTCGAGGCTCGAGACGACTTCGATTCCCGTCTTCTCGGGCAGACCGCGATCATTAAGCTGAACGGCGGGCTTGGCACTAGCATGGGGCTTGAAAAGGTGAAGAGTCTTCTTGAAGTCCGCCCGGGAGTGAACTTCCTCGACCTCATGGCCCGGCAAGTCCTCGCTCTCCGGGAACAGTCCGGCCAGAAGGTCCGCTTCCTCCTGATGAACTCCCAATCGAGCAGCGGTGATACCCTGGGACACCTTGCGGAAGCAGTCCCTGAGCTCGGGGGAGCTGATGAGCTCGAGCTGATGCAGAGCTGGGCTCCGAAGCTCTCACGCGCAGATCTTACCCCAGTTGCTCATCCCGAGAATCCAGAACTCGAGTGGTGCCCACCGGGTCACGCTGATGTCTACCCCTCGCTTTCCGGGAGTGGCTGGCTTGAACGACTCCTTGATGAAGGGATTACCTACGCCTTTATCTCTAACAGCGATAATCTTGGGGCGGTTCTCGACCCGACCTTACTGAGCTATTTTTCTCAAAGCGGCGCTCCTTTTATGATGGAAGTAACCCGCCGCACCGATGCAGATCGGAAGGGCGGCCATCTCGCAAAGCGAATCTCTGATGGTCGCCTGATTCTGCGGGAGGTGGCCCAATGCCCGGAGGAAGATCTCGAGCAGTTTCAAAACATCGAGAAACATCAGTTCTTTAATACCAACAACGTCTGGCTTAACCTTAAGTCTCTCCGTGACGTCCTCGCGGAATCCGGAGGCGTGCTCTCGCTACCAGTCATTAAGAATGCCAAAACCGTTGATCCGAGAGATCCTGAAAGCACACCGGTCTTCCAGCTAGAGACTGCCATGGGCTCCGCGATCGAGTGCTTTGATGGCTCACTTGCGATCGATGTTCCACGCTCTCGTTTCGCTCCCGTGAAATCTACCAGCGACCTCCTCGCGCTTCGTTCCGATGCCTATGAACTCAGCGATGATGGTCAAATCACCTTGGCTCCGTCTCGCGATGGTAAGCCTCCGGTGGTAAATCTCGCTGCCGATTACAAGCTCGTTGACGCTCTTGAGAATCTTGGGGTGCCGTCATTGATTGCAGCTGATAAGCTGTCAGTTTCCGGACCAGTTTCTTTCTCAGATACGGTAGAGGTCATCGGAAAGGTGACCTTCGAAAACGGGGGTGAGACCACCGCAGAAATCCCTGCAGGAGTCTATCAGAATGAATCATGGTCTGTGTGAAAATTCCGTCACAACGAATAAGATTTTGATTCTTGCCAGAGCATCGTGATTTGATCATGTGCAGCAGGTAATGGACGCTTCCGCGATCAAACTTCCGCAGCCGGGCTTCGCCGCTCTTATCTTTGACCTTGATGGCACCGTCGCCGATTCAATGCCGGCGCATTTTAAAGCTTGGTGTCTCGCGCTCGAAGATCACGGTGCACCGCACGTCTTTCCCGAAGACGTCTTCTACGCCATGGGAGGGCGGCCGACGCGAGATATCGTGGAAATTTTAAATGGCGAGCAAGGGCTTAAGCTCGACCCTGATGCTGTTGCTCTCGCTAAAAAGCGGCACTTTTTAAACTGTCTCGATGAAGTGAAGTTTGTCGATGAGGTCATCGAGTTCGCGCGTGCTAATCATGGCCACGTGCCGATGGCGATCGCGAGCGGGGGAGGGCGCATCGTGGTCGAGAAGACGCTGCAAGCTCTCGGAATCTCGGACATGTTTGATGAGGTCGTCACCGCGAACGATGTCGAGAATGGAAAGCCCGCGCCAGACATCTTCCTCGAGGCCGCTAGGCTTCTCGGGGTTGAGCCTGCTGGTTGCGTCGTCTTTGAGGACGCCCCAGCGGGGATCGAGGCGGCGAGAGCGGCTGGAATGGAGGTCGTGGTGGTCCCGGCTCCTCTTCACCTCGATTAACCTTCGATACTTTTGCGCTGCCTACCCTGCGGGTGATGACGTTTTTTATGAGAAGGTCGTGATTTTCTCGCCAAAAAAAAGTTGCGCGTTCTCGTAACATGACAGGTCTAGGATTGCGCCACTGTCTTTGGAGAACCTTGAATACTCGGAAAGGCTCAAATAAGCCCTCATTTAGGTGCTATTTTTGTCGTGTTTTTTGGGTCGCTATTATTACTTTAACCGTTGATGTGCAGTGATCTATCTAGCTTGTGATTTTAATCACAAATAGAGCTTGTGAAAAAAATCACAAGCTCCTAGAACTCCTTCGGCCATGGCTAACATTTTTCCTCGTTGGGCAAATATTCTCCCGCTTAAGATTGCGGTCTGCTTAGGCGCTGTTGGTGCGGGTGTAGTGGCGGGCATCACTTACTATGCTAGTCCAGAGGCCCAGCGTGTTGGTTATCAGCCATCTCAGCCGATTCCCTACGATCATAATCTTCATGTGAACCAGCTTGGAATGGACTGTCGTTATTGCCACTCCTTCACCGAGCACTCTAGTCACGCCAATGTTCCCAGCGCGAACACGTGTTGGAACTGTCACCAGCATGTTCAGAAAGGTTCGCCCAAGCTCGCCGCTCTCCGGGGTGCGATGGGGGTCGATAAGAACCACCTGCCGATCAAGGATGTCGATGGAAATCCCATCGAAGGTGAGCCCATCAAGTGGGTCCGAGTCCACAAGGCGCCCGATTACGTTTACTTTAATCACTCAGCTCACCTGAATCGTGGAATTTCCTGCCAAAGTTGCCATGGTGACGTCCATAAGATGGAGAAAGTCTACCACGCCGAGTCTCACTCCATGGGCTGGTGTCTCGATTGTCACCGCGCGCCGGAGAAGCACGTGCGTCCTCTCGAAGAGGTCTTTAATCTCGACTATGACGCCAAGGAGTATCTCGAAAAGAACGAGGTGCTCGACGGCGACGGAGAGCAGATTACCGATCCCGAGCAATTTGGTAAATTCCTCGTCGCCCATTGGGGCATTCGCCCAAAAGAGTCCTGTGCGACTTGCCACCGTTAATTTCTGATCCTTGACCAAATGAAGCGCGTCTTGAACCACCCACAACCCCCGAAAGAGGGGGATGTCGTCACTACCTACCGGAGTGTCGGTGAAAAGGAAGGCTCCCAGTCTTTCCGCAGCGATCTTGCAAAGGAGTTTCCTAATAGTGATACCCTCAGCGAGGAGGAGCAGACAGTCTCACGCCGTAGTTTCACCAAGCTCATGGGTGCGTCGAGCGCGCTCGCGGGCCTCTCGCTGGCGTCTTGCCGTCGTCCTGAGAGCTACATCGTTCCTTATAAAAAGGCGCCTGAGTGGATTATCCCCGGCAAGCCTCTTTTCTACGCCTCCACCATGCCGCGCGCAGGTGGAGCGGTCCCGCTCTTGGTCACCACTGTCGAAGGTCGGCCTAAGAAGCTCGAGCCAGCCACCGATCATCCCGATTCATCGGGGACGGACGCTCAGGTCCAAGCCTCAATCCTCGATCTCTACTCGCCTTCTCGCTCGCAAGACATTCTCAAGAATGGAGCGGTAAGCGATCAGGCGGCTCTCTTAAAGGGACTTAAGGGCCTTGATCTTTCCTCGACGGCTCTCGTTTTTGGAGCTGACGATTCTCCCACCCGTAACCGCCTCGCCACCGAGCTGGCCGGAAAGGGCGCGACCCTCGTTTCCTATGAGGCGACGGCAGGAGGAGGCCTCGGCGCGGGAACCTCGACCGTAGTTGATTTCTCAAAAGCGACCCGCATCCTTTCTCTCGATGCCGACTTCCTTGGCACCGACCCGATCGGTAATAGCCGTGAATTCTCGAAAGGCCGGATGGGTGGCGATGCTGACTACAGCGCCGAGATTGATGCTGCCAAGATGAACCGACTCTACCAGGTCGAGACCCAATTCAGCATCACCGGAGGCATGGCTGATCATCGCCTGCGCGTTGCCCCGAGCCGCGTCGCGATCGTCGCCGCCGAGATCGCGAGTAAGCTCGGCGTCTCAGTTGCCAGCGGGATCACCTCGGCTGACAAGAAAGCTTTATTCCCAGGCGGTTCGGCTGGCGAGTTCGACCAATGGGTGACTGAATGCGCCCGCGATCTTCAGGCCGCTGGTTCTCAGACTTTGGTCATCGCAGGAAGTCGCCAGCCTCAGGCTGTTCATCAGATCGCGGCGGCCATTAATGCCAAGCTCGCTTCTGCTGGGGCCCGCGTCGTTTCTACGGAACTCGCTCAGTATGGCAGCATGTCTGACCTCTCTGAAAAGGTGGCCGCAGGCGCGGTGAGAAACATCGTTTTCCTGACTCCGTCCGATCCCGCTTACGACTTCGATGGCTTCGCCGCCCTCGCCGATCAGGCCGAAACAATCGTCCATTTAGGAACGCGCACAAATGCCACCGCGTGGGCCGCTGACTGGCACATCCCAGCCCGCCACTTTCTCGAGAGCTGGGGCGATGCTCGTTCTGCTTCCGGGGTGCTCTCTCTCATCCAGCCCATGATCTTCATGCCCTACCAGGCGGTCTCAGAGCTGGAGTTTCTCGTTGTTCTTAATGGAGGCGAGTTCCCAGCGGGCGATCTTTCCCCCGCCATGACCGAGGTGAAAAAGACCTTCGCCGCAGTTTCCGGAAACGACTCTGATGAAGCATGGCGCGAAGCCCTTAAGAATGGCTTTGCGGAGGGATCCTCCTACTCTGCGGGAAGCGCAGACGGCTCTGCGATCAGTCTTCCGGCCACCCCGACTCCTTCTTCGACTAGTATCGAGGTTATTTTCGCGAGTGATGCCTCGGTCCTTGATGGTCGCTACATCGATAACGCATGGCTTCAGGAGTCGCCAGATCCGGTGACCAAGTTGACATGGGATAATGCCGCGCAAATTTCCCCTCTCACCGCCAAGGAGCTCGGGATTTACGATCAAGTCATTGCCCTCGAGCCTAAGGGAAGCTTCGCCTTCAGCGAACCATTCAAACGTGCCGCTGAAGCACATATCGGAGAAGGGGAACATGCTAAGGCTCCTTTCATCACCGTCACCATCGGTGATCGTTCGATGAAGGTTCCAGTTCTCATTGCTTTCGGCCACGCCGATCACGCCATCACCATCCCGCTCGGATATGGTCAGGCTTGCGATGACGGACGTGAAAGCGCCATCGAGCTCGACCCGAACCACCCTGTCGTGGGCCATGTCGGACTCAACGCGGGATTCAACGCCTACCCCTTGCGCAGCGTCGAGACTCCCTACTTCGCCACCGGGGCGGCCGTGGCACTCTCTGAAGATACTTACAAAGTGGCCCTGACCCAGGAGCACAACTCGATGTATGGTCGTGCCATTGCCCGGGAGATTTCCACCAGCGAAATTCCCGGCAAAGGCAGCTTCGAAAAGCAGATCGAGAAGGTGAAGAAGCAGGGGATGGACTCCCACGCTCCGCCGAATATCAGTCTTTACGATCCCAAAGGTGGCGTCTTTTCCAAGGATGACCTCGCCAAGAAGACTCACCTTGCCGATGAGGTCCATCAATGGGGGATGGCGATCGACCTTAACACCTGCACTGGTTGCAACGCCTGTCTGGTCGCCTGTCAGGCCGAAAATAACATCCCAGTTGTCGGGAAAGATCAGGTCGCGATGGGCCGTGAGATGCACTGGATCCGCATGGATCGCTACTTCGCCTCCCAAGAATACGTTTATGAAAAGGGCCACAAGGCCAAGGACGGAGAAGGAAATAAGATTTCTACTCCGGAGTGGGTTCAGCAGAATCCTGAAATGGTTCCTCAGCCGGTCGCCTGTGTGCAGTGTGAGATGGCTCCCTGCGAGACCGTCTGCCCCGTCAATGCCACGGTTCATACCGAGGAAGGCCTCAACTCGATGGCCTACAATCGCTGCATCGGGACCCGCTACTGCGCGAATAACTGCCCCTACAAGGCCCGTCGTTTCAATTTCTTCGATTACAATAAGCGCAATCCGCTTATTAAAGGCAATCTCTACAAAGGTCCCTTCGGCAAGAAGCAGGTCGGCGAGGCTCCCTCGCTCCAGCGTAATCCTAATGTCACCGTCCGCATGCGGGGAGTGATGGAAAAATGCACCTACTGTGTCCAGCGTCTCGAAGGTGCTAAGATCAAGCAGAAGCAGCGCCAAAAGCAGAAGACCCTAGCGTCCGGCTTGAAGTCGACTGAGGTCGCGGTCGACCGTTCAGTCGATCTCAAGGTTCCTACTAACAGCGTCAAAGTGGCCTGTCAGGAAGCCTGCCCAACCTCCGCGATCTCCTTCGGTAACCTTCTCGATAACGATTCCCAAGTCGTTCGAGCCAAAGGTAACGAGCTTGATTCGGTTAAAATCATTAAAGGTGACCAGTTTGTCGCGGTGCAGGGGAGCGGTCGGAATTACGACCTTCTCAACTACATCAACACCCGTCCTCGCACGAGCTACCTCGCTCGCGTCAAGAATCCTAATAAGGAGATGCCGGACTCGGCATTCCTCGGCCAAGCCACCATCAACACTCACTAATTTCTGTAGAAATCATTCCCGATGTCTGAAGTGGCTACTACCAATTCCAAACCAAGCGCAAACGCGGTGAAAATCCCCGTGCTGGAGCGCGAGAAATTGATTCTCGAAGGGCGTTCTTACGGCTGGATCACGGAGCGCATCTGCGGCGTGATCGAGAATCGCCAACCTCTCCTCTGGTGGATTCTTTTCATCCCCAGCGCTCTCATCGCCCTCGTCGGGGTGGTCGGGGGTCTCACTTATCTCGTCTCCACCGGAGTCGGGGTCTGGGGCAATACCAACCGCGTCATGTGGGGATGGCCCATCGTCAACTTCGTTTTCTGGATCGGTATCGGCCACGCCGGAACCTTGATTTCTGCGATTCTCTTCCTCACCCGACAAAACTGGCGGACGTCAATTAACCGGGCCGCTGAAGCGATGACAATTTTCGCGGTGATGTGCGCGGGAATTTTCCCCGCCTTCCACGTGGGCCGGGTCTGGATGGCTTGGTTCCTCGCCCCCATCCCGAATGCGAACGCGATTTGGCAGAACTTCAAGTCGCCGCTTCTCTGGGATGTCTTCGCAGTCTCGACCTACTTCACCGTTTCCCTCATCTTCTGGTTTCTCGGGATGGTTCCTGATCTCGCGACCATCCGTGATCGTTGCAAGCCTGGCCTCCGTAAGTTCGCTTACGGAATCGCGGCCCTTGGTTGGCGCGGTGGCAACCGTCAGTGGAGCCACTACGAAATGGCCTACCTCCTTCTGGCAGCGCTATCTACTCCGCTCGTTCTTTCGGTCCACTCCGTGGTCTCATTTGACTTCGCCACTTCGGTGGTCCCGGGATGGCACACCACGATCTTCCCTCCCTACTTCGTCGCCGGCGCCATCTTCGGTGGCTTCGCAATGGTTCTCACCATCATGATCCCAGCCCGTTTCATCTATGGCTTGCAGGACATGATTACGATGAAGCACATCGATAACATGGCGAAGATCATTCTCCTGACTGGAACGATTGTCGGTTACGCCTACCTGATGGAGCTCTTCATCGCCTTCTACTCGGGAGCGAAATATGAGGGAGCGGCCTTCCTCTACCGCCTTTCCGGACCCTACTGGTGGGCCTACCTCGCCATGATGTCGTGCAACGTGCTTTCTCCGCAGATCTTCTGGTGGAAAAGTTGCCGCGAAAACCTCTGGGTCGTGATGGCTGTAGCGATGTGTGTTAACATCGGGATGTGGTTCGAGCGCTTTGTAATTATCGTAACCACCCTCGCACGGATGTGGCTTCCGGGCGACTGGAAGACCTACAGTCCGAGCGCGGTTGACGTGCTGACATTTGTCGGAACGATCGGCATGTTCCTCGCCCTCTTCCTTCTCTTCCTCCGCTTCCTCCCCTGTATTAATATCGCCGAAGTGAAATGGACCCTCCTCGAGAGTGATCCTCACGATGAAGATAAAATCGACCACCCGGACGATGGTGTGGTCACCATCCCTGCCTATCAATACGAGCTTCATGATAACCCGGATGCGGTGTCTGAGAGCACGGGCGCTGATAGCCCCGCTGGCAAGAAATCCCGAATCGATGTTTCTAAAAATCCCGAAGCATAATGAGCACTAGAGTTTCCAGAGTTTACGGCTACCTCGCCGAATTCAACAATGCTTCCCAGCTTTACAAAGCTGCGGAAAAAGTTCGCGACGCCGGATTTAAGAGGTGGGATTGTTTCTCACCCTATCCCATCCACGGGCTCGATGGCGCCATGGGTCTCAAGCGCTCCATTCTTCCTTACTTCGTTTTCATCGGCGGATTGACCGGATTTTGCACCGCCTTCATTCTAGCCTATTCGACGCAGGTAGGGCTCTACCCTACGGTAGTCCAAGGAAAACCGGCTAACATTTTTACGACTGCCGCCTTTTTCCCGGTGATGTTTGAGCTCACGATCCTCTTCTCTGGTTTCACGACGCTCTTCGGCCTTTTGGCGCTGATGGGACTGCCTCGTTGGAACCACCCACTTTTCGCCAGCAAGCGATTTGCGGGAGCTACCGATGATAAATTCTTCATCGCCATCGAGGCACGCGACGCCAAGTTCTCGGCGAATGAAACCAAGGCCCTTCTAACGGAAATCGGCGGCGCTAACATCGAACTCGTGGAGGACGACTCCGAGTAAACCATGAAATATTTTTTCTTATCATTTTTGGCTGTCGTGCTTCTCATCGTCGGGATCTTCGGAGTCCGCGGGGACAAGTTCTCCCAGCCGCCCATCGAAGTCTTCCCGGACATGGACGACCAAGATAAAGTGAAAGCGCAAAAGCCAAACGGTTTCTTCGCCGACGGAATGGGGTCCCGAAAGCCAATTCTCGGAACCATTCCGCATTCAGCAGACGAGGATATCCTTACCGTTGATTTTTCGGAAGGTCGAGACGGATATTACTTTAGTGGTGAACTGGAGGGCACCTACGGAAATGGGATGCCTAAGGAACTTAATCTCGCCGACGCAGACGGAAATACGGACCAATCTGCCGCTACGGCCCTCCTCGCCCGGGGCGAAGATATGTATGGCGTCCATTGCGCGATTTGTCACGGCGATGCCGGGGATGGAAAAGGCGTAGTCGCTCACTACTTCGGAGAAGCCAACGTCGTTGTCGCCAGTATCCACAACTTTCCTCAGGAGACGCATCCTGATGGCTACATCTACCATGTCATCGCTTACGGTAAGGGAAACATGGGTGGCTATAAGCATAATCTCCCTGTCCGCGATCGCTGGGCCATCGTGGCTTATCTCAGAACCCTTCAGGCTGCTGCCAAATAATTTCTACTGCTTGATTTCATGGCTCATTTCGTCACCTCGAAAGATATTCCTACCAACGGGGAACACCTTGCAAAAGGAAAGCTCGCCTTCCCCATGCTAGTCACCGGCGTCATTGCCGCTGTCGGTCTCATCGGGAGCATCATTTTTCTACTTATCGGATCCGGTTCAGCTCACGGCTCTTATGCCTTCTCTTGGCTCCTCGCCGTTTTCTTTATCCTGACGATCACCTTCGGCGGCTGCTTTTTCACCCTCTTGCATAACCTCTCGAACTCAGGGTGGGGGACTTCGGTCCGGAGATTGATGGAGAATCTCGGATTTGTTTTTCCGTTCATGTTTCTTTTTTCGATACCCTTTTTCTTCCCTCAGGTTCAGCAATACCTCTGGGAGTGGATGGCGGCTTATGGGAAGGCGACGACTGCTCATCCTGAGTTAGGCGCGAGCGATGCTCTCATGCACAGCGCAGATGCTCACGACCATCTGCTCGCAAAGAAGACCTTCTACCTCAACCCGACTTTCTGGAATGCCCGCTTTGTGCTCTACTTCATCGGCCTTGGTGGCGTCATTTGGCTTCTTCGTAAGCTCTCGATCGCGCAGGACACGGACGATATCCCTGGGGTCAAAAATCTCTTCAAAGCGCGCTCCTACTCATCGTGGGGCATGATCATCTTCGGTGTTTCGATGACCTTCCTCGCCCTTGATTGGGTAATGGCGCTCGATTATTCATGGTTCTCGACGATGTTTGGAGTCTATGTTTTCGCTGGGTCCGCGCTGAGTTCGATGGCGGTGCTCATCCTGTCCTCGGTTCTTCTCAAGAAAATGGGTTACCTGCAGAAGGTCGTTACCGATGAGCACACCCACGTGATGGGTAAGCTGATGTTCGCCTTCACCATCTTCTGGGCCTACGTTTCTTTCTCGCAGTTTTTTCTCTACTGGTATGCTAATATCCCAGAAGAGACTCGCTATTTCATTCTCCGTAATACCGGAAACTGGAATGTCTTGAGCATCGGACTCGTCTTCCTGCACTTCGGCCTCCCGTTCCTTCTCCTTCTCCGCTCGGACGTGAAGAAAAAGCCCGGCTTTCTCATCTTTATTAGCTGCTACATCCTCCTCGTGCATCTTGCGGACGTCTACCACATGATCATTCCTGAAAGGGGACCATCAGTGGGATTGATCGTGGACCACCATGCTGAGCTTTGGCTCAATGGCTCTTTCTTCGGGGATATCATCGCTCTTGTGACCGTGATTTCCGGTTTCCTATTCTTCTACCTGCGTAACCTCGGTTCCGCGGCCCTCTATCCTCACCGCGACCCTCGCATTCTCGAGTCCGCTAACCTTTCTAACTAAGCCATGGATCATAACCGCGATAATCCACTCAGACGCTTCTCGGCCTTTTGGATCGCCCTTCTCTTGGTGGGCTGCTTTGGCATTGCCTGCATCATCATTCGCCCGGTGACTCACGCCCGAGTCGAAAGTGCTTATGAGATGATTTCCGAGGAGCGACTTGAGACTAAAGCCGAGATCGAGAAAGCCCAGGCGGCCGCGCTCGATCCTGAGAAGCTCGAGGTCTCTCGTGAGGCTTCTGTTGTCACCCTAAACCAGACTCCCACTGCGGGAGCGATGCCGCTTCCCGGCGCGCCAACCAACTAACTTTCATGCCTGAGACAACTCCCACTGCTGATGCCAATGACGTCGCCTTGCGGTCTGCCATTGATCGCTCGCTCCGTCATCCGGTGATGTTTTTCTTCACCAGCGGAGCAGTCTGGCTCGCCGTCGCGGCGGTGCTGGGGCTGATCACTTCCGCGAAGAAGCACATGCCTGAATTTTTAGAGGGCGTCTCCTTCCTCGATGCTGGAAAAATCGATGCCGCACATATCAACGCCCTCATCTACGGCTGGGGATTCCAAGCTGCTTTCGGAGTCATCATCTGGCTCATGGCGCGGCTTTCCCGTAAAGAGTGCTCCTCGCCAGGTTTGATTCTCACTGCGGGCCACGTCTGGAACGGCGCCGTGATGATCGGCGTGATCGCCATTTTGATGGGGCGGGGAACGGGAGTGCCATGGATGGAATTCCCGACCTTCGTGTGGCCAGTTCTTCTTTTGAGCTACATCGTGATCACGATCTGGTCGCTCATTCAGTTCCAAGTCCGTGACGCCGGTCACGTCTACGTCAGCCAGTGGTATCTTCTGGCGGCGATGCTCTGGTTTCCGTGGATTTATTTCACTGCGAATGTCTTTGTCTTCAGTTTTGAGGGTAATCCGCTGATGGCGGCAGGTATCGCTTCGTGGTTTAAAGGAACCCTTTTCCTGCTCTTCTTCCTTCCTGTCGCGATCGCGAGCGCTTACTTCCTTGCGCCTAAGATTACTGGTCGCCCGGTTTACAGCTACAATATTGCTCTCTTCGGTTTCTGGTCTCTCGCGGTCATCGGTCCATGGGCGGGCATGCAGAAGCTAACTGGAGCGCCCATTCCTCAATTCCTTCCTTACGCTGGAGCCGCGGCCATGGTTCTTATCCTGATTCCCGCCTTCGCAGTAAGCTGGAATATCCTTAAAACCGTCGCGGGTCATGGCGAGACCGTTTCCGCTAGCCCATCTCTCCGCTTCACGGCCGCAGGGATCATCGGATTTCTAGTATTCGCGGCTCTTTCCGCAGTTACTCACTTATTCGGCTTCAAACTGATCCAGTTCAGTTACACCGGATACGGGTTTGATGTGCTCGGCCTTTACGGGGTCTTCTCGCTCTGTGCCTTCGGAGCGATTTACTTCATCGTCCCTCGTGTCACCCGCCGCGAATGGCTCTCGCGGCGCTTCATCACGTGGCACTTTTACCTGTCTCTCTACGGGACAATCTCGGTCACCCTCTGTGCGATTGTGGGCGGACTTTCTCAAGGCGAAGGAATCGAGGCTTGGAACCAGTCCTTCCTCGCCGGAGCGGGCCGCGCACAAATGTATGGCTGGGGCGTCACCTTCTCGTGGGGCTTTCTTCTTCTCTCGAACCTTTTCTTCGGCCTCCATCTTCTCTTGATGTGGGCGCGTCTGGGGCGTCGTTCATCTCACCCGACTCTTCTCACCGGTCACCACACGGACAGCCCGCACGGCCCTGAGGGCGAAGTCGATAACTACGGTTCAGCCACTGCTTAGACCATGAAATTTAAAGCATTCATTCTCGGACTTCTTGTCAGCTTCGGCCTTCCTTGGCTATTGGCGATCGTTGCCCCATTTGCTGCCATGCGTAATCTCGAGCCCGTCAGCTATGCCGGGATCGATATCGATGGCGCGGAGGGAGTTTATTTACCGAAGCGAAGCGGCCGGATTGCGGAAGGTTCAGCAATTTATGGCGCAGAGGGTTGTTACTACTGTCACACCCAGCTGATCCGCCCGACTTACGCCGGAAGCGATCTGTGGAGACCTGACTGGGCAGGGCTCAAAAAAACCGCTGACCATCCCGATACCCGACGCGAGACGCTCGCGTCTGATTATCAGGGCGAAAAGGTGGCCCCTATCGGCGTGATGCGCGTCGGCCATGATCTCTCCAACCTAGGACGCCGCCTCGAGTATAACCTGAAAGGCACATCTTTGACCCCGGAAGAGTGGCTTTATCTTCATCTTTATAACCCCCGTGACACAGAACCTTACCGGATTGGTTCTCAAGATATTAAAGAAAATTCAGCCTGTCCTTCAAAACGAGGTCTCTTCAGGGAAGTTCCCAAAAATCTCGCTGGCGCGGAAGCGCTTCACGTCGATGCTCCAGCAGGTCTGGCGATCGTGCCGACCGACCGGGCTCGGGCACTCGTAAGTTACCTGATCTCGCTTAAAAAAGACACCATGGATCAGCCGATCCCGCAGAGTCTCAATTTCAACCCAGCTTCGCCGGTAGCCCAATAAGTCATGGCCAATCCCTCTTCAAATCGCCCTGATCTCGACGATTCCATCAACGTCCACCAGGCACACGCAACCCTCGGTGAGGATGTTGTCGCGGTCGGGCGCGAGAAAACAATTCGTGAAAACGGTATGGAGCCAGTCGGTCTCTGGATGATGCTTGCTTGTGGCATCGTTTTGCTCGCGGGAGGTGCGGTCCTTGGAAAAGGGGGCGGCATGTTCGATTACAACGAGCTCACAAAAGACGGCTACCTGCGTTCTCCCGCTCCCGGCGGTGAGGAAATCATTCTGCCACCTGCTCCACCTCTCGAACTCTTCGCCAAGGAGGGAGCAAAAATTTACGGTAAGTGCATCGGGTGTCATGGTGCCGATGGCGGTGGTGGCAATGGTATCCCACCTCTCGCGGGTTCCGAATGGGTGATTGGGAACACAGATCAACTTTCTCAAATCATTCTTCACGGGCTCAAAGGTCCGATCTCGGTAGCGGGGGTTCAGTATAATGGCAACATGCCTGCGATGCGTGACGGATTGGGACCAAAGGAGCTTGCCTTCATCATGACCTACATCCGAAACGAGTGGGGGAACAGTGCTTCGGTGGTCACCCCAGAAATGGCATCGGCAGCACTTGAAATCGCTGAAGCCCGTGGTAACTCACAAGTAGATGTGGCAGAGCTAAAGGCCAACCACGACAAAATGCTCCCCGGGGATCCTTTTCCCGAAGGAACACTTCTCGATCCTGAGACCCTTGAGCCAGTCGGAGACGCGACAGCTGAGTAACTATTCTATTTTTAAAGACTATTATCATGAGTGCTGAAACCCACGATCACCACGACGATCATCACCACGAAATTTCCTGGTGGCAGAAGTATGTCTTCTCCACCGACCATAAAACGATCGGCATTCAGTATGGAATCACGGCAGGCCTCTTCCTGCTTTTCGGTTTTTTCCTGATGATCGTGATGCGCTGGAGCATCGCTTACCCCCATGAGCCGCTTCCCGACTACCTAAGCTGGATGTTTACCGATGGTTGGAAGGCCCGCTGGTTGCAAGATGGTAAGGTGACTGGAGAGACCTATAACATGTTCGGTGCGATGCACGGAACGATCATGGTTTTCTTAGGGGTCGTTCCGCTGGGATTTGCCGCTTTCGGTAATTACGTCACGCCTCTTCAGATCGGTGCTCCTGATATGGCCTTCCCTAAGCTGAATATGGCGAGTTATTGGGTCTATTTACTCGGTGGCTTAATCATGTGCATGAGCTTCTTCATGGAGTCAGGGGCCGCCAAGTCTGGCTGGACAAACTACTCTCCGCTCGCGGGGTATGCCGACTCGCAGATCGTTAATCAGTTTCTAGCAGGGCAGACGCAGTGGCTTATCGGCCTCGTGCTCCTTATTACCTCATCGCTCTTGGGCTCGGTAAACTTCATCACGACGATTATCAACCTACGGGCCAAAGGTCTCACTTGGATGCGTTTGCCCTTCTTCGTCTGGGCGATGCTTGTTACTGGCTTCCTTCTTCTTCTCGCGTTCCCACCTCTCGAGGCTGCGGGGATCATGCAACTCATGGACCGAGTTGTGGGTTCCTCGTTCTTCATGCCTACCGGTCTTTATTCGGCTGCCGATGGGGTGTTGGACATTTCAGGATCGGGTAGCCCGCTTCTTTTCCAGCACCTCTTCTGGTTCTTAGGGCACCCCGAGGTTTACGTTCTGCTTCTTCCTGCCATCGCCTGTGTCGCGGAAATTATTCCCTGTCACACCCGGCGTCCTCTGTGGGGATACAAGCCTATGGTTTGGGGTGTGATCGCTCTTGGTTTCCTTTCCTTCATTGTTTGGGCGCACCACATGTATCTCACGGGGATGGGGCCGGTCATTTCGACCTTCTTCCAAACAACGACCGTTTTGATCTCGGTGCCCTCAGTTATCCTGCTGACTTCGATGCTTATTTCCCTCTGGGGGGGCTCGATCCGCTTCACGATGCCGATGCTCTGGGCTGCCGCTTTCTTACCCATGTTCGGAATTGGAGGACTCACCGGACTACCTTTGGCCTTCAATCTCGCCGATCTTCACCTTCATGACACCTACTATGTCATCGGTCACTTCCACTATGTGGTGGCACCGGGTATTTTGTTTGGTCTCTTTGCAGGTGTTTACCACTGGTATCCTAAGATGACGGGTCGTTTCATGGACAACTTCTTGGGACACCTTCACTTCTGGCCATCGCTGGTCTGCATGAACTTCCTCTTCTTCCCGATGCTTACGCAGGGAATGGCGGGGTTCCACCGTCGTTGGTATAATGGAGGAGATGCTTACCTTGAGAAGGGGGCCGAGGGGACGAATGTTTTTGGTCTTACCGTTTTGGAAAAAATTTCGCTTAATGAGGTGATGACGGCGTCGGCGATTGCGTTGGCGATTTTCCAACTGCCTTTCCTTTTCAATATGTTCTTCAGCTACTTCTGGGGAAAGAAAATCAAGAGCGATAACCCATGGGACGCTACTACGCTTGAGTGGGCTACTCCGACCCCTCCGGGACATGGGAACTTCACCTTCGAGCCGAAGGTCTACCGCGGACCTTACGAATACAGCCGTCCGGATCACGACGCCGATTTCTTCCCCCAATGGGAAGAGCCGAAGCGTGTTGCCACTCCGGCTGAGCCTTCATCGGTCCCGCTTAGTGAGGAGACTAAAGCTTAATCGCGCACCCTTTTTAATTCATGGAAATTCCTTTTGTCGTCAATGCCCGTAAGGACACCGGCCTTAATAACTCTAAGGTTGGAATCTGGCTCTTCCTCGCTTCTGAGGTCACTCTTTTCGGTGGCCTTTTCTCCGGCTACCTCTTCCTCCGCATCTATGCTGACTACCCTTGGCCGGAGCGGACCCTCCCGATCTTACCTGGACTGCTCAACACCTTTATTCTCATCGGTTCGTCGGTGACGGTGGTTTTTGCGTGGGCTGCTCTCAAGATGCGTCAGTGGAAGAAGTTCCAGATCTACATGGCCATTACCCTGGTCTGTGCGGCACTCTTTATGGTGCTGAAAGGATTCGAGTATCAGGCGAAGTTTAACCACCAAGCGGTCCGGATCCTCGGCGACGGGCGGGTCAATGATTTCGCAATCATCGAGGGACACGCTCACTACGCGAAACTCGACCACGGAGAGATCCACCATGCCGAGAAGGGTGAAGAGGGCTACTTCAAGCATAATCGAATCGCGATCAAAGCGAGCGAGATCACTTTTACCCTGACCAGACCAGTGCACGATTCCTATGTGGGAGCTGTCATCGAGCAGGCTGGTGGTGAAGGGAAATTTAAGCTCTCGGAAACCTACGCCGTCAAGGACGCAGAGACGGGTGAAAGTGTCGTCGTCCTCGAAGAAGGGTCTCCGCTTAACACCGATAATCTCGATCTTGCTGAAGATGGCTTTGTCGAGGGGCGGATCCATGATGCGAACATCCGGACCGCTTTTCTCAAGGGTGACTGGAAAGCGATTCGTGCTTCGGGAAATGATGACGACGCTTGGCGGGTCGTGATGACGGACGAGTGGAAGGCTCAGCAGAAGGAGTCTTCCCTTAAAATGAAAGGTCACCTCGTGGATGCTCGCGGCACGGTGACCTACAAGATCGACCCCCCGCTTATTCTTCATTTTGATCCTGATGCGGTGGTTAATCATTCATCAGACCAACTTAAGCTCCGCGATGACACCACGATCAAAGGCGAGTTCGATGTCGCGGGAAGCTCACTGCCGATGGCGATCGACGGAATCGATTTCCGCTTCACCGCTCAGCGCGCCATTGAAGAAGGAATTGATCCGGCCAAGGCGATCGAAGAGAGCTGGATTCTGCAAACCCCGGAAGTAAAGAGAGTTTGGGATGCCCATCAGGAGTGGCTTCGTTTCCAGACCGAGCGGCTTGCTCAGAAGAGCAAAGATAGCGGCAAAGAAGGGGAGGATGCTTATGTCCCAACTGAGAGTGAGAAATACCGTGTCAACTGGGATCAGATGGTCTCTTATCAGCGGGCGGGTTACACTGACATCTACGAGAAGGCGAAGAATGGTGAGCTTGATAAGCCGAACTGGATCGAAGGATTCGTAGGTCCCAATCACAGCAATGAGGAATTTATCAAGGCTTTCCCTGATATCGTGGTCCCTCGCGATAAGATTGGCTTCGAGTCCACCTTCACTCCTAAGTGGAATACTTACTATGCGATCTACTTCACCATCACCGGACTCCATGGTCTGCATGTGATCGGCGGGATGATTGTTCTCGGTTACTACCTCTTTTTCGGTCGTAAGATGTATGATAGCAACCCGGAGTGGCTCGCGAACCGAGTCGAAGTGGGCGGTCTCTTCTGGCACTTTGTCGACTTGGTATGGATCTTCCTCTTCCCGATCCTTTACCTCATGTAAAATCCTTTATTTTTCTCAAATAAAAAACCTTTAGAAATGGCTGATACACCAGAAGCAATTCAGAAAGCGAAAAAGCTCTATACCTTTATCGGGCTGCTTCTCTTCTTTTTCACCGGAATTACCGTGGCCGTCGCTACCGTCGAAGTTCTTGATGTAGGCGGACATGGCTTCGATGCGGCCGATGCCACGCTTGGATTAATCATCGCCGCTTTCAAGGCCTCCCTCGTGATGATTATTTTCATGCACTTAAACCATGAGAAGCCGTTGATCTATTTTTTCTATGGCTTGGCTCTTTTAATGGCATTTTTCTGCATGTGGCTTATCGGTTGGTCTAAGAGCGATCCGATTCAATATGGAAATAGCACAGCGGCAGATGGCTTCTACAATCCAGAAAAGCCAGCCACTGATGTTCACGCTAAAGTCGAACCCCAAGAATAATGTCGATCAAAGGCTTTCATCTCATCTTCATCTGCGTCGCGGCCCTTTTCTGTGCGGCCTTTGGATTATGGGCGATTTTTATCGAAGAAGGCAATTCGGGTCGGGAAGTCACGCTTTTGGGTTACCTTTCCCTAGTGGCATCTCTTGGACTGGCGATCTACGCCGTCTATTTCTATCGGAAGGCTAAAAAAATTCTCCTCTAAGTTATTCTATGATTACTGAAGTTCCTATCATCGCGTGTTCGACCTGTGCCAATGCTTTCAAGCATGCTGGCGGTGATGCGGCTGGATGGGCGATCGCGATTATGCTGATGTGCATCGTTCCTCTGGTGAGCGGTGTTCTTTTTCTCATGGTTAGGATGGCTCGCCGGGAGAGGGCGCACCTCGATCCACAGTTCATGGACGATTACGTAGCTCCGTCTTCCAATTCTTAAAAAATCATTTTTATGTTCATTTCTCTCAACTGGTCAAAATGGCTCGGTATTCCGGCTAACTACTCGGAGCACGGCGGCGATGTCGACCACCTCATCGATATTGTCCACTGGTTTATGGCTGCGCTTTTCGTAGGCTGGACTCTTTTTTTCCTCTTTTGCTGCTGGAAATTCCGCGCGTCTAAGAATCCTAAGGCAAGTTACCATGGCGTCACCAGCCACGTTTCTTCGCACCTTGAGATCGGCGTCGTGATCGTAGAAGCGGTTCTTCTTTTAGGTTTTGCCTTCCCGCTGTGGTGGGAGCGCACGGACCAGTTTGACTATGTGCAAAAAACCGATCCGGTCCGGGTGCGTGTGATCGGGTATCAATTCGGATTTCAATATCACTACCCAGGGAGCGATGGCAAATTCGGGAGGATCGACCGGCACTTGGTAAGCGGAGTCGGCGATCCGTGCATTGACCCTCACGATCCTAATGGCTGGGATGACTTTGTCGCCCCGGTGCTGAAGCTTCCGGTTGATCGAAATGCGATTCTCCAGATCACCTCAACCGACGTGATTCATAATTACTCGATCATTCCGATGCGTATCCAGCAGGACGCACTTCCCGGACGAGATATCCCGATGTGGTTCAAGCCAATCAAGAAGCTTGAAACCTACGTGGTGTGCGGACAGCTCTGTGGAGAGGGCCATGCCAACATGCGTGGCTTGATGGAGGTTGTGAGCCAGAAGGGCTATCTTGGGTGGGAGAAAGAGCAAAGCGAGGCAGCTTACAAAAAAACGAAAGCGGCTCAGGATTCTCTCGCGGTGGTCAGCAAATAAGGGCGCCTCTATTTGAAGATGCCGATGTCTCAGTGGCGTCGGCTTTTTCGTGTTCGGGTTGCACGTCTTACCATCTTGGCGCAGCCAAGGCGCGAAAAGAGGGAGCCTGATTCAGGCTCCCTCTGGTAGGAATCGCTGGGGGGCGGATATTGATTAGGCTTCGATAAGCTCGTCTGCCTTCATGTCGTCTCCGGTGTAGCCATTTTCCTCGGCATATTTCCGGACATCGGCGGTGATCTTCATGGAGCAGAAGGTCGGGCCGCACATCGAGCAGAAGTGGGCCGTTTTGGCGCCTTCGGCGGGGAGGGTCTCATCATGGAAGCTGATCGCCCGGGCGGGATCGAGGCCGAGGGCGAATTGGTCACGCCAGCGGAATTCGAAGCGCGCTTTGGAAATGGCGTTGTCTCGTTCTTGGGCGGCCGGGTGACCTTTGGCTAAGTCAGCGGCGTGGGCTGCGATTTTATAGGTGATGACTCCCTCACGGACGTCGTCTTTGTTCGGCAGGCCGAGGTGCTCTTTCGGAGTCACGTAGCAGAGCATTGCGCAGCCATACCAGCCGATGTTGGCCGCGCCGATGCCGCTGGTGATGTGGTCATAGCCGGGGGCGATATCGGTTGTGAGCGGTCCGAGGGTGTAGAAAGGAGCTTCGTGGCACCAGTCGATCTGCTTCTGCATGTTCTCCTCAATGAGCTGGAGTGGGACGTGGCCGGGGCCTTCGTTCATTACTTGGCAGCTTTTCGCCCAGGCGCGTTTTGTGAGTTCTCCTTGGACCTCAAGTTCCGCGAGTTGGGCGTAGTCGTTTGCATCAGCGATACTTCCGGGGCGGAGGCCATCGCCGATCGAGAAGGAAACGTCATAAGCGGCGCAGATGTCGCAGATGTCATCCCAGTGGGTGTAGAGGAAATTTTCCTTATTATGATGGAGGGACCATTTTGCCATGATCGAGCCGCCGCGGGAGACGATGCCGGTCATGCGGCGAGCGGTGTGGGGGACGAAGGCCTTGAGGACGGCGGCGTGGATTGTGAAATAATCGACCCCTTGTTCGGCTTGCTCGATGAGGGTGTCGCGGAAAAGCTCCCAGGTGAGATTCTCGATCTGGCCATTTACTTTCTCAAGCGCTTGGTAGATAGGGACGGTGCCGATGGGGACGGGGGAGTTCCGGATGATCCATTCACGGGTAGCGTGGATGTTCTTTCCGGTGGAGAGATCCATCACGGTGTCGGCGCCCCATTTGGTGGACCACTGCATTTTCTCGACCTCTTCATCGATGGTGGAGGCGACGGCGGAGTTGCCGATGTTGGCGTTGATCTTCACGAGGAAATTGCGGCCGATGATCATGGGTTCATTTTCCGGGTGATTGATATTTACTGGGATGATGGCGCGGCCGCGGGCGACCTCTGAGCGGACGAACTCGGCAGTGATGAGTTTAGGGATTTCAGCGCCGTAAGTCTGGCCGGGGTGCTGATGGTCCATGCGATTCCGCGCGACTTGTTTGAAGGGATTGATCTCGCTCGGGCGCGGCATTTCGTAGCCCTCCGGGGTGGAGTTCTGCTGGCGGACGAATTCCTTAATGGTCTCGGAGGCATCAGCGGGAAGTTCTGCGAGAGTGGGGTAGCGGTCGTGGACGGTCTTAAACTCTTCCATGCGCCCATTATTCTCGCGGATCGCGATGTATTCCATCTCGGGGGTGATGATGCCTTGATCGGCATACCATTTTTGGGTCACCGGCTTTCCTGATGATTTCAGTGGTTTGCGCTTCAGGCCGGGGTATTCTTTGAGTTTGTTTTTGGCGGCCTTGTTCTCGTTATATTTCTCGGCGTGGGCTTCTGAGAGGTAGCCATTATCGCTGGCCTTGATCTCGCGGCCTTCGTATTCCTCGACGTCATTGCGACCGAGAATCCAATCGCGGCGGAGGGGGGGAAGTCCTTCCCGGACATTTCCAGTGAAGGCGGGATCGCCCCAGGGTCCAGCGCAGTCGTAAACCCGAATGGGTGGGTTTTTCTCGATACGGCCGTTGTCATGCTCAGTATCAGAGAGGCGGATCTCGCGCATGGGGACCTTGATCTCTTGATGGATCTCACCGGAGACGTAGACGCGGGTGGAGTTTGGGAAAATGGTGGGGTCTTTTTCGAGCGCAGCGAGTTCTGCGGAATTGTCGATATCCTCGACGAAGTTTCCGGTGTAGTCGGAGCGCTGCTTGGAGTTTTCGGGCGTGATGCCGTTGTGGTCTGGTGAGATCATGAATGGGTCTGGTTTTTTAAATGAAAAAGCCTGTCGGCTCGATGGAGAGAAAGCGCGACAGGCGGGAGAAAGATGGTGGTCTGACTTCTAGGCGTGAACCTAGTGGTGAGGGTATGATCTCAGAATTCCCGGGACTCGGAAAAACACCCCTGTCGATGAGCCTAGAGTTTGGCGGTGAAGGGAAGAGTTGTCAAATGGCGAAAATCTTTGCCTAGCGCATCCCTTTTGGCGGACCAAGAATCTCGGAGAGGACGATGGCATCGCGAGCGGCGTAGGGACTGGAGAGAACGCGCAAAGCTCGCGCTCGGGCTGTCGCGGCGATTTCTGGCTTCTTCGCGCTTCGGCGGTTCCGCCCCTTGTTGAAGTTCGCTAAGGCCTTTTCTTCAGCGGCGCTTAACTTTGGTTTGACGACTTTCTGAGGGACGTAGACCTCGACCTCTTTTGGAGAAATTGGAAGAGGCGGGGGGGCGGTTGTTTGTTGCTGGCGGCGGAGGACCTGCTGGCGGCGCTCCTCGAGTTGGCGCTCGTATTCATCGTAGGCTTCCTCGACGTCGTAGGGGTCATTATCGGTCTCCTCGATGGGAGGAGCTGCTTTACTCTGGAGCTTCTCGATGAGGGCCTTGGCCCCCGCGAAGAGGACCATGAGGATGACGACAATGACTTGGCCGTCTATGGATTCGGCGAGGAACATCTGGGTTTAGGAGTCCTTCTGGTCGGGGGCTTCCTCACCGATCGAGTCACGCATCTTGGTGTCAGCGATGACATTTTGATACTTGGTGTAGTCCATGACGCCGAGGTTTCCATTCCGGAATGCTTCGGCGATCGCGAGGGGGACGGAGGCTTCGGCCTCGACGACCTTAGCGCGCATTTCTTGGGTGCGTGCTTCCATTTCTTGCTCGAGGGCGACAGCGGCGGCGCGGCGCATCTCGGCCTTGGCTTGGGCGACTTGCTTATCGGCCTCGGCCTGCTCGGTCTGGAGACGGGCCCCGACGTTATCCGCGATATCGACATCGGCGATATCGATAGAGAGGATCTCGAAGGCGGTGGCGGCATCGACTCCTTTCTCGAGAACGAGGCGGGAGATGAGGTCGGGATTTTCCAGAACGGTCTTGTAGGAGGCGGCTGATCCAACGGAGGTCACGATGCCCTCGCCGACGCGGGCGATGATCGTTTCCTCGGTAGCGCCGCCGACGAAGCGGTCGAGATTCGTGCGGACGGTGACACGGGCGCGAACATTCACCCCGATGCCATCTTTTGCGACAGCGGTAATTTTTGTCATGCCGCCGGAGGGGTTCGGGCAGTCGATGACCTTTGGGTTGATCGAGGTGCGGACTGCTTCGAGAACGGTTTTTCCGGTGTCCTTGGTGGCGAGATCGATGGCGCAGGCGCGGTTGAAGGGGAGGGAGATGCCGGCCTTTTCGGCGGCGACGAGGGCGAGGACGACATTGATGATGTCGCCACCGGCGAGGTAGTGCGCTTCCAGTTCATCGGTGGTATACTCTAGGCCTGCCTTCGCTGCGGTGATGCGGCTGTTCACGATGACGGCGGGATTGACTTTTCGGAATCTCATCATGACGAGATTAAGGAGGCTGACGGGAGCGCTGGCGGCCTTCGCCTGAATCCAGAGCCCGAAGAAATTGATGAAGACGAGGAGGACGAAGAGGAGGACAAGAATGCCCACGACGCCTAAAATGATAGGGAGTAGATCCATGGGCTGAGACTAGCGGCTGGCCCCGATGATGCAAATTGAAGTTTGAATTTCTCACAGGGGAAAAGATGCTCTTACCCGTGAGCGATAGTGAACGGACGATCGGGGTGATTGCGGGGAGCGGGATTTATCCTGAGACCTTCATCGCGGCGGCGAAAAAGCGGGGGGTGCGGCTGGTGGTGGCGGCCTTTAAGGGGGAGACGAAGAAGGAGCTAGCGGATCAGGTCGATGCGCTCGATTGGTTCCGCGTGGGTCAGCTGGGGGGGATCATCAAATTCTTCAAAAAGCATGGCGTCCCTGAGGCGATCATGGTGGGTCAGATTGCGCCGCGTAACCTCTTCGACCTCTGGCCGGATATGCGGACGCTGAAGGTTCTCCACTCGGTCAAGCAGCGGAACGCCGAGTCACTCTTCGGCGGGATCGCGAGCGAATTTACCAAGGATGGGATCACACTTCTTCCGGCGACGACGTTTCTCGAGGATGAGATGGCGACTGAGGGGACCATCTTCGGGCCGAAGCTTTCGGAGCGTGGCGCGGAAGATGTCGCCTACGGATTTTCGGTGGTGAAGCAGACGAGCGCGCTCGATATCGGGCAGAGCATCGTGGTGCGGCATGGGACGGTGCTGGCGGTGGAGGCCTTCGAGGGAACTGACGCTTGTATCAAGCGGGGTGGGGAGCTCGGGAATGGAAAAGAGGTCACGTTGGTAAAGGTCTCGAAGCCGAATCAGGACATGCGATTCGACGTCCCGGTGGTGGGGCCGAAGACGATCGAAAGCTGTCGGGAAGCGGGGGTGAAAACGATCGCAGTCGAGACTGGGAAAACACTCATTCTCGGGCGTGAGGAAGTGGAAAAGGCGTGCCGGGCGGGGAAGGTCACTCTCGTAGGGGTTTCTTGAGCGTGGCGGGTGGCTTTTAGTCAAAAAAATTGAGCCGGGCAGTGGTGAAGACCTCGGCTGGTTTTGCGAAGTTGATCTGCTCACTCCTCGGCGCGAAAGGCGATGAAAGCTTAGATCAGGGGCGCTCTGAGGTGGGATGAGACGCTAGGGCTTCTCGCTGATGCGCAGTCTGAAGAACGATTTTTGAAAATAGTCGATGATTGCCTCGCGAGAATTAGCGGAAGGGTAGGTCTCGGTGGCGAACCATTGCACGAGGTCGCGGGATTTTTCGAGGGTCACATTGAGATCGGGCTTGTGGACGGCGGAGTCGTAGG
>Ga0114957_1000319_pt1 | contig 65216 bp, 60 predicted proteins | sample BantaG_FD_87175 | JGI IMG/M metagenome (GOLD analysis project Ga0114957, IMG submission 87175) | Marine algal microbial communities from Bantry Bay, Ireland - BantryBay_4 metaG | ecosystem: Host-associated > Algae > Red algae > Unclassified | place: Bantry Bay, Ireland | collected 2014-11-21 | reverse complement strand
TAATTTAAATATCAATAATACTTGCTGGTGGCCTGCAACTAATCGGATAACCGAATAGCGAGGCTATATTTTTTGTATTATTAGAAAAAGGCTTATCGTTTGTTCGGTAAGCCTTTTTTTGTTGCATGATATTTGCAAAAAGGACTATAACATGGCTTTAACAACCAAAGTCAATCCTAGATTGATAAAAACTTTAACCACAACGGTAATGGGCGACACCCATACACCTGTATCTATCTTTCTCAAGCTGCGAGATAAGTACAAGTCTGTGCTTATGCTTGAGGCGAATGACTTTACCAGTAAAGAAGATTGTAAATCATATATCGCAGTGGATATCGTTGACGAATTTATTGTCGACAAAGGATACATTTCCATTTACGAAAATGGAACCAGCGTGAGCAAATCTGTAATACACCAGAAAAAGGATGTAATAGAAAGTTTACAAGAATTTATAGATAGTCATCAAGGGGATTCACCAGATGTCTTCAATGGGTGCTTTGGCCATACCAATTTTGAAGCGGTTGAGTATTTTGAAGATATAGAATTCGATAAAAAAAAGGAATCTGCTGATATACCCGCCATTCGATATGCTACTTTCAGATATATTTTAGAGTTTGATCATTTTAAGGATGTGATTACCATCATACAAAATTGCTATGATCAGGAAGTGTCTAATCTAGAAGCACTAGTTGCGCAAATTACGATACCTATATTTGAAACATACGATTTTGATCTAGTTGGAGAGACTACCAGCAATATGACTGATAGCCACTTTAAGCAGATGGTGCAAACTGGTAAAGATCATTGTCAGAAAGGAAACGTATTCCAGATTGTGTTTTCAAGACGATTCAATCAATCTTTTCAGGGTGACGAATTTAATGTTTACCGAGTGCTTAGAAGCCTAAATCCTTCGCCATACTTGTTCTACTTTGATTATGGATCATATAGACTGTTTGGCTCTTCACCAGAGTCACAACTGGTTATTTCAGACGGTGTGGCAAGTGTGAATCCAATAGCAGGTACTTTCAAAAGATCAGGATTAAGTAAGATAGAAGATGCCGAAAAAGCGATAGCCCTTTCTGCAGACCCCAAAGAGAATGCAGAGCATATTATGCTAGTAGATTTAGCGAGAAATGACCTGAGTAGACATTGCTCTAATGTCAGAATTAAGAATTTAAAGGAAGTACATTTCTTTTCTCATGTGATACATTTAGTGTCAAAAGTAGAAGGTGATCTCAAGCAAAAGAATAAACCTATAGAAGTTTTCGGAGATACATTTCCGGCTGGTACCTTATCTGGAGCGCCTAAACATAAAGCGATGCAGATAATCAATGAAATAGAGCCAACAGGAAGATCTTTTTACGGAGGAGCCATTGGCTTCATAGACTTCAAAGGGAACATGAATCAAGCTATACTTATTAGATCCTTTCTGAGTATGAATAACGAGCTCCACTTTCAAGCTGGCGCAGGCATAGTTATAGACAGCGACGAAGAAAAGGAACTTCAAGAAATAAATAATAAATTGGGCGCATTACATGCTGCTATCAAAAAAGCAACAAACATATGAGCAAAATATTATTGATCGACAACTACGATTCTTTTACCTACAATCTAGTTCAGTATTTAGAAGAATTAACTCAGGGTGATATAGACATAAGACGCAACGATAAAATAACACTTAAAGAAGTGAATGAATTCGATGTGATCATACTATCACCTGGTCCAGGACTTCCTCATGAAGCGGGTATCATGCCAGAGTTGCTTCGGACTTATGGAAAGACAAAGAAAATACTAGGTGTGTGTTTAGGACATCAAGCTATTATAGAGAACTTCGGGGGCTCTATTCGGAACCTTAAAAAAGTATACCACGGTGTAGCTACATCCATTATTCAAACAAAGCACAGAAGTATACTCTTTGCAGGAATTGAAGATAAATTCTTAGCTGGACGATACCACTCTTGGTGTGGGGTTGTAGATATGATGCCCGCTGAGGTGCTTGTTACAGCTGTAGATGAACAAGGCGAAATAATGGCGATTCAGCATGAAAATTTACCTATATATGGGGTTCAATTTCATCCAGAATCCATTATGACTGCAGTAGGTAAAAAAATACTGGCTAATTTCTTAGGTATCCCTTACACGATCACCCAAGATGATTATACACTTGAAAATGCGAGTAAATAATGAAGGATACTTTGCAACATCTCTATATTCACGGTAAACTCAGCTATGCTGAAGCCAAAGAGGTGATGCTAGACATTACCTCTGAGAGGTATGATCCATATCAGGTGGCATCTTTCATCACCTGCTATAATATGCGCCCTATAACAGTTGAAGAGTTAGACGGATTCCGCGCTGGTTTATTAGAAAAGTGTGTCCTTGTTGATTTAGAAGATCGGAAGTGTCTAGACATTGTGGGTACAGGAGGAGATGGAAAAAATACATTCAATATCTCAACGCTGTCTGCAGTAGTGTTAGCGGGAGCGGGCGTAAAGGTAGCCAAGCATGGTAGCACTTCATCGTCTTCTATCTGTGGATCAAGTAATGTGCTCCAACATTTGGGTTATACTTTCACAGCAAATCAAGATGAGCTGCGCAGACAATTAGATGAAAATAATCTGTGCTTTTTGCATGCACCATTGTTTCATCCTGCACTGAAATCAGTAAGTCCAATAAGGAAGGCCCTCAAAGTGAAAACATTTTTCAATATGCTCGGTCCACTGGTGCATCCAGGACAACCGTCGCACAGCTTTTTTGGAGTATATGATGCATCTTTGGGGAGACTTTATCAATCTCTGCTGTGCAAACAAGATCGCAAATTTACAGTCGTTTATAATCTAGATGGCTATGATGAAATTAGCCTAACAGATAGCTTCATGCTTAGGGGTAATAATACTACTAAGACGTATAGTCCTACTGAAATAGATTTTCCAACTTATCAAGCAAATGAACTATTTGGCGGAAGTGATATCACCGCAAATGCCAAGGTGTTTATGAATGTCCTATTGGATGAATCGACCGCTGCACAAAAAGATGTGGTCATCGCCAATGCCGCATTCAGTATTAAATTATATAAGAATGAAATCGCAATTACCGAGGCAATAGATATGGCTAGAGAATCCATCGAGAGCGGAATGGCATTACGTAACTTTAAGAAACTCATAAACTGAGTATGAACATTCTAGATCAAATAGTAACATATAAAGTACAAGAGGTTCAGCAATGTAAGCAGCACCGGCCTATAGGCGAACTTAAGCAGTCACCTCTGTATAGAAGAACAACTTTATCGATGGTAGACTTTATAACTCGGGAAGATAAATCTGGGATTATAGCTGAATTTAAACGTAAGTCGCCTAGCAAATCTGACATCAATATTCATGCTTCAGTACAGCATGTAACAAAAGGATATGTTGAGGCTGGAGCTAGTGGCATTTCTGTGCTCACAGATAGGCATTTTTTTGGAGCGAAAATCGACGATATTTTTATAGCCAGAGGTCAGAATGAATGTCCAATTCTTCGTAAAGACTTCATCATAGATTCATATCAGATTCATGAGGCAAAGATAATGGGCGCTGATATTATATTGTTGATTTCAGAGATCTTAACAGCCTCACAAGTTGATGAGTTATCTGCAGAGGCAAAGTCATTAGGCTTAGAAGTATTGATGGAGATTCATTCAGAAAAACAATTAGACAAATATTGTAAAGCAGTTGATATAATAGGTGTCAATAATCGTAATCTAGATACCTTTGAAGTGAGCATTGAAAATTCCATTCAATTGGCAAATTCGATTCCGCCAGACGCTCTAATGATATCAGAAAGTGGAATTAGTAATGTCCAAAGTATACTAAAATTAAAAGAAGCTGGATTTCAAGGATTCTTGATAGGGGAGCATTTTATGGCTTCCGCTAATCCAGTTGAAACATGTAAAGCATTTATAAACGAATTAAGTACCTCCCAAATAAATAATATTGTTAATCCTTAAACCTTGACTACTTATGACTAAAGTAAAAGTATGTGGTATTAACAATTCGGAGAACCTAAAATCTTTATTGACACTGCCTGTAGATTTGGTAGGATTCATTTTTTATGATAAGTCAAAAAGAAACTGTATGCTTTTATCTAACGAAGTGAAAGCTGCCTTTAATGTTGCTCACCTAACGACTAAGAAAGTGGGTGTTTTTGTAGATGCGCCTATCGAGTATATACTTGAGAAGTGGGAAGCTTACGAGCTTGATTATGTCCAACTGCACGGTAATGAATCCATTTTCTATTGTCAGAATTTGAAAGAGCACGATATTAATATCATTAAAGCTTTTCAAGTGGATGAAAATTTCTGTTTTAGTAATACGACAGCTTATAGTTTTTTTAGTGACTATTTTCTCTTCGATGCTAAAGGAGATTTACCTGGAGGCAATGGGGTACACTTTAATTGGGATATGCTATCGAAGTACAAAGGGAAACTGCCTTTTTTATTAGGTGGAGGTGTCAGTCTAGATGATGCAGATATGCTAAGGTCATTGGATTATGATCACATGTCTTTTATTGATTTAAATAGTGCATTCGAAACCGAGCCTGGGCATAAAAATTTAGACTTGGTGGCAGACTTCATATATAGAATCAAACGTCCTGATAATTTTAATCGAAATAGAAATTACAAAAAAGTAGTGAATGGTTGATAAAGCAAAAAACGGAATAGACACACTTGGGTTTTATGGTAAATTTGGAGGAGCGTACATTCCAGAAATGCTCTATGGTAATGTTGAGGAATTACGTCAATGTTATCATGAAGTAATGCACTCTCCTGATTTCCAATCTAAGTTTAGATCGCTTCTCAAAGACTACGTCGGTAGACCATCACCTTTGTATTTAGCAGAGCGATTGTCCGAATATTATGGTACACAAATTTACCTAAAACGTGAGGACCTAAATCATACGGGTGCACATAAGATAAATAATACTATTGGTCAGATTTTGATGGCGAAACATCTCGGTAAAACTAGGATCATTGCAGAAACTGGGGCAGGGCAGCATGGAGTAGCCACAGCAACAGTTTGCGCTCTACAGGGCTTAGAGTGTATCGTATATATGGGTGAAGTGGACATTGAGCGTCAGGCACCCAATGTGGCTAGAATGAAGATGTTGGGCGCGACTGTAAGGCCTGCTAGATCAGGCAGTAAAACACTGAAAGATGCAACGAATGAAGCCATTAGAGATTGGATTAACAATCCGACTGATACGCATTATATCATCGGATCAGTAGTTGGACCGCATCCATACCCAGATATGGTGGCCCAGTTCCAATCAGTCATCAGTGAGGAAATTAAGTGGCAATTACAAACGCATATTGGTAGAGATTATCCTGATTATATTATCGCTTGTGTGGGTGGTGGTTCGAATGCCGCTGGTGCTTATTTTCATTATTTAGAAGACGAAAAAGTGAAACTCATTGCCGTAGAAGCAGCTGGTTTGGGAGTGCATACGGGCGAATCAGCAGCTACGAGTGTCTTAGGCACAGAAGGTATTATTCATGGATCAAAAACCCTGCTGATGCAGACCAAGGATGGACAAATTATTGAGCCATATTCCATTTCTGCTGGACTAGATTATCCCGGTATAGGTCCCTTGCACGCACATTTGATACAAACGGGTAGAGCTACTGCATATTCTGTTACCGACGAGGAAGCATTGAAAGCTGCTCTGCATTTAACTAGGCAAGAGGGTATCATTCCTGCGCTAGAGTCTGCTCATGCATTTGCTGTATTAGAAAGTATAACATTCAAAAAAGAGGATATCGTTGTGATCAATCTCTCGGGAAGAGGGGATAAAGATTTAGCGACCTACACCAAATATTTGAACGAGCATGAATAAATTAGACAAGCTATTTCAAACTAAAAATGAAAGAGTACTCAATGTTTATTTCACAGCAGGCTATCCTGCGCTAGAGGACACGAATAGGATTTTGACAAGCCTTGATAAGCATGAGGTAGATATAATTGAAATCGGGATTCCTTACTCTGATCCGCTTGCTGATGGACTAACCATCCAGGCTTCTGGGGCTCAAGCTTTGAGTAATGGGATGACTCTAGACGTACTATTTAGGCAGCTTGAAAATCAGTCTTCGTTACAGCATTCCGCACTCATATTGATGGGATACTATAATCAAGTTTTACAGTATGGAGCAGAACGTTTCTTTCGCCAGTGTAAGGAGGTAGGAGTTTCTGGTTTAATTATTCCAGATTTGCCCCTACAGGAGTATGAGTTACTATATAAGCTGCTGTTTGAAGAACTTGATTTAGGAATTAGCTTTTTGATGACTCCACAGACATCAGACAGCCGCATCGCTAAGATTGACAAGTTGACTAGAGGTTTTATTTATATGGTTTCTAGTGCTTCGATTACGGGTAGTGCATCAAGTATTAAGCCCGCACAAATAGCCTACTTTGAGCGCGTGCAAAAATTACAACTCCAAAATCCAAGATTGATCGGTTTTGGCATATCGGACTGCAAAAGTTTTGATACTGCTTGCCATTACAGTCAAGGTGCTATTATTGGTAGCGCGTTTATTAGAGCACTCCAATCTGGTCATGATCTTGAAGATAACATAGCAACTTTTATCGATAGCATAAAATCGACCTCCTCTACCAATCATTGATTGTTCTTTAAATGTTTATTAGGGCGCATCCTGACTGAAAAAGTCAGGACCGAGTCATCCTGGACTCCGTGTACACTCCGGTCTATAATTAGTCACGAAGATGCGACTAGTTATAGACTGCTCGTTCCTCGCATCCATACTACCTCTTACGCAAAAGTATTGTTTTATTTTTTAGCCATAAAATCATGACTTCTTATAGAATATATAATAAAAACCTATATGTAATTATATTGTTATTTCATTGATTACATATCACTGATTCCATACAATCAATAATTAATCATTTCTCTAGTAAAGAAGTAACTATGTGACTATTAGTACTCTATATGTTTTTTTGCTCTATAAATTTATAATTTTCCAGAACTACGCTGGCTAACATTATGTCACATTCCATATTGAACCTTTATTTACAATGATTCAAATTAACAATATTTTATAATTATAGTCTTTCAGGAATTTTTTTTACGACTCTGGGTCAACCGTATAGAATTATGTCTAAAGTACAAGAATTGATAAATAGTCCAATAGGAGCTGTCTTCTTTGTCAGTGGTGCTATTTCCGTACTCGTACTTCTTAGCATATTTATCTTAAAAAAGGGTAACGATCTACACCGTATTTTGGGGTACATTTTTTTTTTTGGTTTAAGTTTCGCAAATTATTCAGCTGCCATTTCATATTATGAAGGATATCTTCCTTTAGCCGCTGTTTCTATTACGGTTCCAGTTTCTTCCATTTCACTTTTTCTTAGCCTGGCTTCGATTATTCCCGCCTCAAAAAGTCTATTGCGTATTCGGATCCACATTGTATTCTCATGCATCTCCGCCACTTCCGTTGGATTAGGCACTATGATAAACTACTATCATTTCAGTGTCCTTCCATTAGATAAATTTAGGTGGAATGATTTTGCCTATTTAGGGATGCTTTCCATTCCTATTTTTATAATAGGTGGGATAATAGGTTTTTATTTCATCTTGAAATCGTCATCTTATCATGTCCTAGTTCCCAAAACAAATGGACAAAATAAATCGAAGGATGATCTAATTCTCGACGGCGAGATAAATGCTAGATCTCAAACAATCCTTCATGACAAACCAAGAGAAATCGAGACCGCTCTAAACTCAAGGTCTTAAAATCCGATCGCATAAGTTTTTCGTATTAATCTGTCTTAGATTAAAGACATATAAAGCCAATTGGTTATATTTAGCTTATTATTAATTTACAATAAAGCGATATGCCAAAATACATACTAAATATCAATGATAATAAGCAGGAGGTCAACGTAGATGGAGATATGCCTTTACTGTGGGTGCTGCGTGATACACTTGGCTTGGTAGGCACAAAATATGGTTGCGGGATAGCGCAATGCGGCGCGTGTACTGTGCATATGAATGATGGTGCGATCAGATCATGTTCAGTGCCTGTCTCTGCTGTGGGCGATAAAAAGATAACAACCATTGAAGGCTTAGACAAAGATCATGCGCATCCATTGCAAGATGCATGGAGATCCCATGATGTGCCTCAGTGCGGATATTGTCAAGCAGGTCAGATTATGAATGCAGCAGCATTATTAAAGACCAATTCTAGTCCAAGTGACAATGAAATTGATAATGCTATGGCTGGCAATCTCTGCCGTTGTGGAACCTATACTAGAATCAAGATGGCCATTAAATCTGTCTCCAAATAATCAAAACAAAAAATTCAAAACATGACTAAAAATACTGCGCAAAATAGAAGATCATTTCTAAAGCTGAGCACTAGTTTAGGTGGGGGATTGATACTTGGATTCAATTTACTGAGTTCTTGTGAAACAGCAGCCGAAAAGATCGTAGCTAAGAGTCTTCCTGAAAATTGGTTTGATATCAATACTTTCATCAAAATAGGGGAGAATGGTTTAGTGACTATTTATTCCCCTAATCCTGAGATTGGTCAAAACGTAAAGACATCAATGCCTATGATCGTCGCTGAAGAATTAAATGTCAGCTGGGAAGATGTGCTTGTAGAGCAAGCTCCATTGAGTGAGGGATTTACCAGACAAGTTGCTGGAGGTTCACAGTCCATTAGGAAGGGTTGGGATAGCCTGAGAAATGCCGGTGCTACAGCGCGTCAAATGCTGATGGCTGCAGCAGCAAATCAATGGGAGGTTTCTATAGACAAAGTAACTGCCGCTAAGGGTATCGTTTCAGGTCCAGAAGGGAAAACCATAGGCTACGGAGAGCTAGCCAAAAAAGCAGCCACTTTAGAAGTTCCTACAGATGTTAAGCTTAAAGATCCTAAAGACTATACGATCATTGGAAATAGTAAAACCAATGTAGATATTGATGATATTATTAGCGGTAAGCCGCTCTTCGGAATTGACACCAAAGAGGACGGGATGGTATATGCTGCTTCAGTAAGACCGCCAGCTTTCGGTATGACTTTAGAAAGCTATGATGATACTGCGGCCAAAAGTGTTCCTGGCGTCATTGATGTACTTCGATATGCAGGGAATAAAATTGCTGTTCTAGCCGATAATACTTGGACAGCCTTCAAAGCGAAGGAAAAGATTGAAGCGAACTGGAAGGAAAGTGGTAACTTAGAAACAACAGCTGGCCACGATAAGATGCTATTAGATCTATTAAAGAAAAAGTCTAAAGAGCCAAGAAGAAATGATGGTAATGTGGATGAAGCCTTTGCGAAGGCAGATAAGATTGTAGATAAAATCTATGAGGCTCCATTCTTGCCACATAACTGTTTAGAGCCGATGAACTTTTTTGCTAAAATGGAAGATGGCAAATTGATAGGAAAAGGGCCAATACAAACACCTGCTTGGGCACAAGGTCGTATTTCTGATATCACAAACATTGATAAGGATAATATCGAAATCATGATGACTCGTATGGGTGGTGGTTTTGGTAGACGGCTCTATGGTGATTTTTCTGACGAAGCAGCAGAGATTGCTCAGAAGTCGGGTAGATCTATTCAGCTTATGTTTTCAAGAGAGGATGATATGTCCGCAGGTACATATCGGCCTGCATCTAAATATAGAATCAGAGCTGCAATCAAAGATGGAGAAATTACTGCTTATCACCTGACAGAGGCTTGTATCAATGGCAATATGTTTGATAGCATTCCTAACTATTTCCCTGCTGGGTCTATAGCCAATATGCGTGTCGATACCAATACCGAGAAAAGTAACATCACAACGGGTGCATGGCGAGCACCCTACACTAATTTCTTGGCTTTCGCAGAGCAGAGTTTCTTTGATGAATTAGCCGAAGAAATGGAAATAGATCCTATCGACTTGCGATTATCATTATTCGAGAAAGCAATACAAAATAAAGACGCTGGCTATGAATATGATCCTGCCAGAGCCATTGGAGTTACCAAGATGGTCGCAGAAAAATCGGGCTGGGGTAAGCAAGGAGAAAATACTCATCTAGGGCTATCGGTTTACTATTCCCATAATACACATGTAGCAGAAGTAGCCGAGGTAGAAATGAAAGACGGTACACCTAAGATTAAAAAGGTAACTGCGGTGATAGATTGTGGCATCGTCATCAATCCAAAAGCTGCCATTAACCAAATAGAAGGCGGTATTATAGATGGTATTGGTCATGCTATGTATGCGAATTTTGTTTTTAAAGACGGAAAAGCGAATGCAAACAACTTTAACCAGTATAGAATGATCAGAATGAATGAGGCACCAGAGATCGCTGTGCACTTTATAGCGTCTGACAAGTCTCCCACAGGGCTCGGAGAGCCAAGTTTACCACCAGTGGGAGGAGCAATCGCTAATGCGCTATATCGTGCTACAGGATCTAGATTATACAAACAACCATTTATTAATGAGAATGAAATTTTGGGCTAAGGCCTAGCATGAAATTTGCAATATCAAAAGATATAAAAATCTATAAAGAGAATTCAATGAGAGAAACTTCTATAATGTGGCTTATTTTAATGTTTTCATTCTCTTGCTTCGCGCAAGATTTTGATAAAGTGAAAATGGATGAACTTTTTAGTATCCTAAATAAGCATGAACAAAGTATGGGGAGTTTCTCCATTTTTAAGGACGGCAAGGAAGTTTATGCCAATGCTATAGGATTTATTGATATTGATACCAAAAAGAAGGCGGATACGAATACCATCTACCGTATAGGATCTATCAGTAAGGTCTTCACTGCATCCATCATCATGAAGCTTGTAGAAGAAAAGAAACTAAAGCTATCGAGCCCACTCACCAGGTGGTTTCCAAAGATTAAGAATTCTTCTCGTATTACTGTAGAAAGTATGTTGAACCATTCCAGCGGAATTTACAATTTCACGAACACAGATGAATACCTAACTTATCTAAATAAACCACAAAATAGAGAAGAGTTGTATACCAAGATACAAGAGTTTGGTTCTGCTTTCGATCCTGGGGAAGATGCGGATTATAGCAATTCCAATTACGTGCTTTTATCTATGATTGCAGAGGAGGTGACCGATACATCTTTTGATGTGTTGCTACAAGATATGATTTGCAAACCTTTGGGCTTGACTCGAACTTATGTTGGTGGAAAGATTCAATCTTCAAGTAACGAGGCACATTCGTTTAAAAAGATTAAGAAGTGGATCACAGATACGGAAACAGATATGTCTATTCCGTTAGGTGCTGGTTCTATAGTATCGACGGCAGCCGATGTCAATACCTTCTTATATGGTTTGTTTCATGACCAAGTTGTTACTGCGGATTCTAGAAAGAAGATGATGAATATTCAAAACGGATTTGGCTTAGGACTATTCAAAATCCCTTACGGTGATAAAGAGGCATATGGCCACAATGGAGGCATAGACGGATTCCAATCTATGGGATATCATATGCCTGAGGACAATATGACGATCACCTATTTGTCGAATGGCACAGTGTATAGTATCAATGATGTCATGTTGGATGCACTAGGTATCTATTTTAGAGAAGGAAAAGATCTTCCAGAATTCTTGCCTGTAATGAAGTTGAAATCAAGTGATTTAGATCAATATTTAGGTAAGTATACAAGTAGTGATATCCCTATGGATCTAACCATAACCAAAGTAGGCGATCTGCTTAATGGTCAAGCTACAGGACAACAGGCTTTCTTATTAGATGCTATAGATATTCACAAATTCAAGTTTGATCCTGCAAGAATCAAGATTGAGTTCTTTCCAGAAGAAAATATGCTAATTTTAAATCAAAATGGAGAAGAATATAAAATGAGTCGAGAATGATTTTTTAGATGAGCACTGCTAAAGAGTAGTGTATGGACATACTGATTCGGTTTTAACGGTAAGGAAAAAGATACCGATGGCGAATGGGGAAGTAATACACATTATGACTATGGATTTAGAATTTATAATCCCGCTATCGCTAAGTTCCTGAGTGTAGATCCGCTTGCTCCGGAATATCCTTGGTATACACCTTATCAGTTTGCAGGGAATATGCCTATTAAGTTTATAGACCTTGATGGACTTGAGCCTGCTGAAGGACCTATTGAGGCTAGAGATGGAATTCTTAGCCAACCAATTATTACTCCAATTAGTGCATTTGAAGTTAATGATTCACGAAAAGGGTTTAATCACTTTACTTTATTTTTGCAATATGAAGGTCGAGCCTCAGCAGTCGTTACTAAGTCTTTTGCTTTAGGGATTGCAGCGGATACTCAAGGGAATTTTGGTCTATTTAAAACAAATAATTTGGGTGGCGGATTGACACTTGGGCTGAATAGTGCTTTTTCTGGTGGGCTGAGTACAGCGGATCACATATTAGATCTAGAAGGTTATGGTTTTAATGGTGGCGGCTACTTGACAGCTGGAATTTTCGCGGGGGTTAATTTTTCCGCTGAATCTAATTATGCCTTTCGACCTGAAGAAAGTAATGGGGATGGATGGGATGCAATGGATTTTGGGGGAACTTTAGGTATACCAGTACAGTTTGGAGCATTTGGATTAGGAGGGGGAGCTTATCTTGAGGGGTCAAATACAGAGTTTTTAGGAGTTGGGAGTTTGCAAAAAGTATTAGATGATTTTGCTGCACAAGTTAAAGAATCATTTGATTTTGAATTATCAACAGAGCAACTTCAAAGTTTGGAGAGCTTTATTTTGGATAATAGTGCAAGCCCTAATCAGAATGAATCGACTAATGAATGTATAAATGATTGTGAAGATGGAGGCTAGTTATATGGGCGAAATAAGTATTGCACTTATAGTGGGATTAATAGGATTGTCTCAATATTTTAGATTTAAGGAGAGGTCATATGGGGTTTTTCAAAATTATGGACTGAAGTTAAAAAGGAATTACCCCTTTTCAATTCCATTGAAAGAAATTATAGAGACCTATAATGATTCGACAGATGAGTTAGTTAAAGCTGAATTAGAAAGATGCATAAAGTATAGAAGGTATTTTTGGGTGACAATTATAATTATACTATTAGTTTTCTTCAGTATAATTTTTTTGAACTCGTAGTTTCCAGTTGGTCGAGGTTTGTCTACAAAGTAAAAATATAAAAAGGAATAGTTCGTCGAGGTTTTCAAAACCTCGATGCTATACTCGTGTCTAGCTTATTGAAGTTGAAGCGAGCATTTATTTATAGAGAGTAGGTTCGTCTGTTTTTGATTTCACGAATTACAGCATCGAGAGTAAAGTAGATTTGATTTTTTTCCCCAGATGGTCGAGGTTTGTCTACAAAGTAAAATATAAAAAGTAATAGTTCGTCGAGGTTTTCAAAACCTCGATGCAATACTCGTGTCTAGCTTAGTAAAGTTGAGGCGAGCATTTATTTAGAGAGAATAAGTTCGCCTGTTTTTAACTTCATGAATTACAGCGTCGAGAGTAAAGTAGATTTGACCTAATTCTTTTCGGAATATCCTTTGAAATCATTGACGAGGGTATGTAAATATGATTGTACCACAAATTCAGCATACTCTTCGCAGAATAATATGTAAATTGGTATAGCAAATAAAAAAGGTATAGCTGAGCACAAGCTCAGCAATACCTTTTAGATTAGAAATAATAACAGTATTACCAACTCATATCAACCTCCGAAGAGGACTCAGATTCTGGTTTTGTAGATTCCCAACAACACCTACGGATACCCCAAGTGGTCTAGATAACTATCCAAAAATTAATGAAATGGATATTGATTTTTCGAATCTTGAGCTTAATAGAAATTGATGAAAGCGCTGTATTTAAGTCTTTTTACTGTTATAATTTTTTCATGTAAACCTAACTATTCAAGTTTTATAGGAGATTGGGTTATTGTTGATATGAAATATAATGATGACCAGTTCTTGCAATTCATCACAGTTGCGAATATTCGAATAAGTTTAGAAGGTGGTGTTGTGCCTGGGCTCTTTGATAGTGAATTTAAAGATGAAAAAGTTAATACGAATGATTCGTTTGTTTTTGAAGAGAAAGATGGCGAAATATATGTATCTATAAAAGGGTCGAATTTTTTCAATGACGAATTTAAAATTTCATGCCTTGATGTAAATTGTTGTGAAATACTTCTTGAGAATTTTGATAAGCGAGTGAGGTGTGTTTACAACGGTGCTCTTTCACCATTTGAATCAGCAAGAGGAGAGTGTTTAAAGTAAAGATTTTGTAGGAAGCTAGTTTCCCCAGATGGTCGAGGTTTGTCTACAAAGTAAAATATAAAAAGGAAGAGTTCGTCGAGGTTTTTAAAACCTCGATGCCATACGCTTGTCTAGCTTATTGAAGTTGGAGCTAGCATTCATCTGTAGAAAATATGTTCCCCAAGAGCAACTTAATACATCAGCTCCTTTGTTCGCAGCCCAACTTATCGCCTTAGCTTCTAGTACCGAACCAAGACCTTTTGTTCGGACCACTAATAGCCTGGTCTCTGGCGATACTCCAGGTGCTAATTTATCAGAGCTCAACGCTATGCTGGCACAAGCGGTCCCGTGTTTTTCATCAAAATATCGGTGATGAGCGGGATCTGATTTGACACCTAAAAAGTCTCTAGAAATTGCATGATGCTTTTGGGTTTGAAATGCAGGGTGGTCAGATTCTATTCCGTCATCAATTATCCCTATAATGGTGCCCGCACCCTTGGTAATAGCCTGGGCTTCTTTTAACCTTGTTCTAGTATTTATCCACGTGTCATAATTGGAGTTAAAAGTAGTGATGCCTAATGCTACTGGCACTGAGTTTGTCGTACTATCAGTTTTCTGTGCTATTCCTTCGATATTAAAAGTTTGCTCTTTTCTCGGCTCGAAGGTTTTACGTTTCACTACCAATTCTGGTTCAGCGATTAGTACCAAATCAGGTTGATCTCTGAGCATCCGAGTAACTATATCGAATACGTGATGCGCACCATTGATTGCTTCTGCATAGAAAGCCCCAGCACTAAATTGCAAATTCTCTACGCGTTCTGTCTTTAATCGTAAATCGTAATTCTGACAAATGAAATCTATCTTTTCTAATTTATCTTCAGCTAGAGAAAGAAAAATATTTCCTGTATAGATTTGATATACTTCCGTATCTGTTCTCATCCTGACCCTTCCAACAAAATCTATTCGCGGATCATTTAATGCTTTAATGTCAATTAAAATTTGCTTTCTAATTGTTGATGGTCTGGAATTTAATACTTCGAATACGGCTACATTCGCCTCGGGATAAGTATCTCTAACAGCTAAATTTAATTCTTCTGAATTTGGTAAGCTGTAAACAATCTCCCAAGCCAATCGACTAGGGTCAAGATTGCCTTTATAAAATCGAATGATAAATAGATGACTAGTTAAAACTAGTTGCTTTTTGGTAAAGTGGTTCACTGATCTAGACTTTCTTAGTTAAACTAAACTGCTGGACTAATTGCTGTTTTTGTGTAAATTTTATCCAAGTTGTCGTACTAGTATCGGATGGGATTGCATATTTTTATAGCATAATTAATCGTGAAGTCTCGGTATGTGGAATATTGTTAGTTAGAATAAATCAGCTTTAATTTTTGAGGCCTCCGATCAGCTATCGGGCCCCAGCTCCAAAGCCACCCGCTCGATAGCTGCTCGGCGCTACGTTCCATGACTCACTAGTCAGCTCGGTCCCTCGACTGTACTAAGCTTGCTCAGGAGTAGCGCGAAGATGCGCTACTCCTTCGACTACGCTTAGTTTGCTCGGGACTGTGCTCCTTCGTCGCCCACCATTGCACATCGCTAGTCCAAGCTTTTCAATAGTAATAATTTAAATTTCACTTATTTGAGTAATTTAAATTCAAACGGCATTACTGTAAAATGTTAATGTTCAACATTTTAAGTTTTTTTTTAATATTAATCTGTAACCTGTTTTACGTCTAGACGTATTTCCAAACTGTCGATATATCAAAGCAAGGTATCTTCTGCTTATTTGCTTGTTATTCTTTACTATCTAACTAAGACTTTTAAATAAACACAGATCTAGATTTTATTTTTAACGAATTCAACTCTCATTAACCCTCGTTTATTATGAAGTATCTACTACAAATAATCCTAGTTTTTTTCAATTATCTACTTTTCGCGAATTCTACTGATAAATTAAATTGTTGCGATATTGAAGAATCATTAGAAACATTTACAATAGAAGTCACCTGTCCCGAAAATCAAGAAATTGTTGGCAACGATGATAATACAGTTACACTCACCTGGCCCTTGCCAGAGGTGATTTCTACTTGCCCAGATGGATTTGAAATAGTACAGATATCAGGACCTCAGCAAGGATTAGATACGCTTATCGGTTTTTATTTTGCGGAATATGAAATTTTTGATAATTGTAATCCTGATGAAAAATCAACCTGCAAGATTGAAATATTTGCACTAAGCTCTAGAGTGCCAGATCCATTCATGCAATTCCCATTTGAGAACGAATTAACTTCTATTGTTGAAATCATCGATTTCGACAATGATGGCTTAAAAGATATAATAGGAATTGTTGGAGACCAAGGCACTTTTTTATATACAAATGAAGGCAATAACATTTGGAATTCAACAATCTTGACTACGGAAGATAATGTGATGAATGCTCTTGATCTAGATGCTGATGGAGACATTGATTTGATTTATGAATATCCGTATGCAGAAACCCCTCTAGAATTTAATGAAGGATTAGGAATTCTGGAAAATAATGGAGCAGGTGATTTTATTGCACATGAACTATTTGATGAAGCGAGAGCATTGGATGAAGAGATTTATCGTGAATCAGATCTTACTGTCAACGAATTAGAAGATTTTGATAATGATGGCCTTTTGGACATAGCATTTACAGTCGTATATGGAAGAAGTATCAGTTGTTCAGGGTGTACTAGAAACTTCCAATTTATTTTATTTAATAATGGAGGATTTAATTACGAACAGGTTAATATTGGATCTACTTTTGAACCTGAATATGTTGATTCTTTTTCTGACTCTGGTGACTTGGACGGTGATGGTTTTATCGACCTTTTACGTGGCTTCGTGAATCCTGAATATAGAATAGGAATATCTTATAGACTGAATGCTTCAAATCGTGACTTTAGTGGTAGAGGATTCCCTGATTCAGATAAAGTAGATAGAGTTTCAAGGCCAATGATTTTCGATTTTGACAACGATGGAGATCTCGATGTACATGGAGTAAGGATTGATGGGAATAGACATTTTTATGAGAATAATGGCTTAGGAAATTTTTCAGCCACCCTTGTACCTGGCAATATACTTATACCGGGCAAGCCGACAATTGACTATAATGGAGATGGAGATTTAGACGTCATAAGTATATTATCCGAATCTTGGTCGGAGTATTTGGATTTTTTCAACTACTATTCGCACCCAATTAGTTTTGATCTGACTTCAGAAGATCATAAGATCTTGAATGCAACTGACATGGATGACGATGGAGACATTGATCTCTTTGTCTATCATATAACTGACGACCGTGTTGTTTACTGGGAAAACAAAAGAATCGATGATGAAGAGGTGGAAGTTACCTTAGAAGTCATTTGCCCAGAAGATGTTTTTGTCACTACAGAATCCTCATCTGCGTTTGTCGACCTTGTGTTACCGACCGTGGTTTCTACCTGTGATGGTGATATAACTATTGACACTTCAGGTGCTCTATTCCCTAATCAAATATATCCTACTGGTCAACATACAGTGGTGTATACCATCACTGATGACTGTAACTCAGAACCGGTACAATGCTCAGTTAACATAACCGTGCAACAAATATCAGGAGGAGCAGGCGAATGTCCAAATGAATTAACTGGCTTTAATTTCATTGGAGAATTGGATGATCATAAATATTTTCTTTCAGAAGAAAAATTAAACTGGGGCGATGCGTCTGTCGCTGCCGTTAAAGTTGGTACTTACCTGGTGTCCATTGATGATAAATTAGAAAATGATTTTATTTTCACTCGTCAAAATGAAATAGCTTTCATAGGTTATAGTGATGCCAATTCTGAAGGAAATTTCACATGGCAAACTGGTCAATCAGCGAACTACGAAAATTTAGGTCTCCAAAATAGTGAAAATGGTGATTTTGCAAATATCAATTTCTGGAATGGACAGTGGGGCTTAGACGATCGCTTTACAGAAAGAAAGTATATCGTAGAGTTAGATTGCGCAAACACCTTTGACTGTAGCTTGAACTTTACAAATGCGGATGTCAATTGCTTTGACAATAGAACTAATGATACTGCTGATGATGGCTTTTTTATTAATGTTCAGATAGACGCATTTGGTCTTAGAACTAGCCAATGGACAGTGACTATTAATGGAGCAGACTACACAGGAAATTACCAAGAGGCTAGTAAATTAGGTCCTTTTAATCTTGCAGCTTTTGGAGATAAGCTATTGCTTTCATTTGAGGATGCACAATTTGATTGTTCCAGTACATTGACTCTCGACCTACCTGAATCTTGTACTGGTTCGGATTTATGCCCAGAAGAACTAGAAGGCTTTGCAAAATTTGGTACTTTCGGAAACAGTACTTATTATATGTCTAATACTAAAGAAAATTGGCAAACTGCTAATTCAATCTGCGAAACAAATAACGGCCACTTAGCTAGTATTTCTTCTCCTGAAGAAAATGATTTTATTACCAGTATTATTTACGAAATATTGTTTATTGGTATTAGTGATCGTATAGACGAGAATGTTTTTGCATGGGGAGATGGCACGGATGTGTCCTTCACTAAATTTAGTGACTGTGGTTTCTGTTCAACAAATTCTGACCTAAATGATTATGTAAGTATGAACTTCTGGGATGGATCTTGGAATGTGGATGGACCAGTAGTAGAGCGTAAGTTTTTACTTGAACTGACATGTAACCCAGAACAAACGGATACTCAGATAATGCCCAGAATGAAAAAGCCAGCTGATAATATTCCGGGCATTCAAATATACCCAAATCCAACCAATGGGATAACGCATATTGTTTATGAGTCAGAACAAGCTAAAGATCAAACATTGAATCTATATGATGCCAAAGGTATTCAAATTCTGAATATTAAAAACGAAATCCAGAAAGGAGTAAATAGATTGGATATAGATATGACAAGCTATCCAGCAGGATTATACATTTTAAGAATAGGAGACGAACACAAAAAGATTTTTAAGAACTAATTATCCAACCATCTTTGTAATGTTTTGGTTGTAATAAACGATAGAAAAAATCAAGTTTTAGAATTGAATACCGACTATTACGAACCAACTGTGATAAGTGCCCAAGATTATTTCCCGTTTGGTCAAGAAATGGGCAGTTATAGAAGTTTTAGTGCCTCTTCGTCTTACCGTTATGGTTTTAATGGTAAGGAGAAGGATCAAGATGGTGAGTGGGGTAGTACTACACGTTATGACTATGGTGCGCGTATCTACAATCCGAGTTTAGGCAGATTTCTAAGTCTAGATCCAAAATCAAATCTATATCCTAGTATAAGTGCTTACGGCAACGTAGATAATAATCCAATTAGATTTGTTGATATCGATGGGAGAGTCATCACTATTCCAGATGGTTCAGGTGGATTTGTTGTCTATGAAGAAGGGATGAAGGCAGATGGTTATTCCGAGGTGACTACTAAATATATAAATGAATTAAATCATGTAAATAGTGGTAAATCAGGTTCGAGGATTAAAGTTTTAAGTAAAAGTGATGTTGTTTTTAATGTGCAAATTGGAACAGCTGAGGAGGTTGGGTTAAAGAAGGGGGGAGCTACAATGTACAATTTCGAGAAGGAAAGAGTAGATATAAAAGTAGTTGATTCAGGTCTTAGTAATATTGCTATTTTGGGCGATGAATTTACACATGCTGAGCAGTTTGAAAATGGAGAAATGGGTTTTATTAAAATAGGTGATAACGAGGGGGCTGCTGGGTATGATTTTGGAGATGAATTCGAATCAGAAGAAGGTGCTGTTGATGCTCTCAAGCAAAATGGTTTGACTGCAACGGATGTTGATCCAAATGGAGAATTCGAGTCAACTGAATTAATGAAGCTGATTGAGAAAGGAGAAGATAAACCTAAGAATATTCGTGATTGGATAAAGACAACAAAAAAGTATAAAGGCTTTTTTGGTAAAAATGCAAATAAAGATGCACGAGTCTCCGCTAAAGAAGGAGTTGCTAAATATAAAGCAGATGAATCAGTTCGGATGGAAAAGGGTGAGGTGATAAAAGAATAGAGAAAATGAAGAAAATACCTTTAATAATCCTTATTGTTCTGCCATTTGTATTTGCAAGTCATTTATTGTCGGCTCAACAAAATTCAAATAAAACTATAGTAAAAACATATATAGATGAATTTGATTATTCCTCATATATGCAATTAGTTCTTTTTGAAGATGGTTCGTTTGATTTTGAGTCTAAGTTTGAGGCTTCTGGGATATCCCAGCTAAGTGGGAGTTGGCATAAGAACAAAAGGCGTATTAAGCTTTATAATATTTCGAAGTCAAGATTTAAAAACGTTTTATTTCCTGGCAAGAAGTGGTGGTATTGTGGTGAAGATAAAATTTGTTCAACTAGAAAATGCAAAGTGCAATCTTGTATGTTTCTTGCGCCTCCTCTTAAATAGGTTTCTTTTCTCGTTGTCAGAAATTTGTTTATACGGCAAAAATAAAAATAGGAACTAGATCGTCGAGTGACTGTGCTTCCCCGATGGTCGAGGATTGTCAATAAAACAAAAATTAAAAAAAACAAATAGTTAGTCGATTGGCTTTGCCATCGATTCAATACGCTCATCTAGGTTAGTTGTAATAGAAATAATTGTGAGCATTAAGATGCGTAAGCTTTCCTGGCTTTTGCATCTCTGATATAAGTGTCGATAAGATCAAAAAGAGTCTTCTTTTTATCATCCTCAAGAAGTTCGAGTTCTTGCATTCTTCTAAGAGTTTTTCTATCAAAAGAAGAGTTAATTCCTTCACCAACTAATAAATCTAAGCTTACTCCAAAAGCATCCGCAATTTTCTTAGCAGCCTCAATCGATGGTATAGCTTCGTCCCTTTCATATTTGCCAATCATTACTCTAGATACATCAGCTTTATCTGCGAGATCGGTTTGAGACCATCCTTTATCTGCTCTAAGTTTTACCAGATGGTCGAGGTTTGTTTGCAAAGAAAAAATAATAAATAGGAGTAGTTCGTCGAGGTTTTCAAAACCTCGATGCTATACTCGTGTCTAGCTTATTGAAGTTGAAGCGAACATTTATTTAGAGAGAATAAGTTCGTCTGTTTTTAATTTCACGAATTACAGTATCGAGAGTAAAGTAGATTTGATTTTTTTCTTTTTGGGAAAACTCTTTGATGTCATTGACGAGCGTATGTAAATGGATTGGATCAAAAATGCGATATACGCTTCGCAGAATTACTCGAAAATTGGTAGAGCAAATAAAAAAGGTATAGCTGAGCACAAGCTCAGCTATACCTTTTAGATTAGAAACGATATAACTACTACCAACTCATATCATCCTCGGAAGAGGACTCAGATTCTGGTTTTGTAGTTTCCGTATTATTTGCTTCGTTTGCTAGATTTTCAGCTCTTTCTTTATCCCACTGCTCATGCTTCTTCGTGAACTCTTCGTAATCATAGTCCGGCATCAAATCATTTTTGATATGATCTAAAGTTTCGGTTAATCCATCGATGAATCTGTTGAAATCTTCTTTGTACAAAAATATCTTGTGTCTGTCGTATCCTTCACGATCAAACCTTTTTGTACTTTCAGTGAGAGTTAAATAATACTCTTCACCCTTGGTTTGTCTAACGTCAAAGAAATAAGTTCTGCGTTTTCCAGCCCTTATCTTCTTTGAGAAGACGCTTTCCATTCTTTTTGAATTGTGTTCGTTTTCCACCCTCTATGAGTTGTTTTGATGATTAAATGGTACCTATCAGCTGTTTTCGAGTATCACAAATTTAATTAATAATTGCACTTAACAAAAACTAATTTATGTTTGAATTTTCTTCAAGTTGCTGTTTATTGTACATTTCTGCATAGAAACCACCTTTTTTTAACAATTCCTCATGGGTACCACTTTCAGAAATCTTCCCATCATCAAGCACGATGATCTTATCAAAGGCAAGTAAAGAGTATATTCTATGGGTAATAATGATGGTTGTCTTGTCGCTTAGTTCATTTTGCAGATAGGATAAAATGTTCTGCTCTGTATTCACATCGACTGCAGATAAGCAGTCATCTAACACCATTATCTCAGGCTGCTTTAGCAATGCTCTGGCAATTGTAATGCGTTGCTTTTGACCACCACTTAGAGTGACTCCACGTTCACCAACTAAAGTATCATATCCATCTGGTAGCGCTTTGATCTCTTCGTGAATGGAGGCATAGGCAGCAAACTTTTGCAGGGTCTTTTGATCCGTGATCTTACTTGCAAAACTCAGATTAGCTTTTATGGAGTCTGAAAACAAAAAAACATCTTGAGGTACGTAGCCAATTCTAGATCTCAGAGCGTTTAAATCAAATGATTCGATATTGTGACTGTTGATTTTGATTTCACCTCCTGAGGCATCATACATACGTAGTAGGAGATCAGCTATAGTCGTTTTACCAGAACCCGTCTTTCCTACAATGGCCATTTTTTGACCTGGCTTGAGTTTGAAATTTATACCTTGTAGTGCCTTGATACCTGTATCGGGATAGGTAAAGCTGACATCCTTAAATTCAATATCTCCAGAGACTTCCGTCAAACCATTGTTAGGAGTTTCAATGAGCGGTGCAGCCTTTAAGAATGAATTAATTCTTTTTTGTGATGCCTCTGCTTGTTGAATAATTGAGGCAATCCATCCAATAGCTGTAACTGGCCAGGTAAGCATATTGACATAGATGACAAACTCTGCGATATTACCTGGAGATATATTTCCTTTTACAACTTCCAATCCACCAACAAAAACAGTGATTATGGTACTGATACCAATGAGCAAAATCATTAAGGGAAAGAACAAGGCGTCAATCTTGGCTAGACCCATAGATTTCTCTTTGTACTCTTCACTACTGCTTGCAAAAAACTTTCCCATCGCTTTTTCCTGTATATAGGATTTTACAACACGAATACCAGAATACACTTCTTGAGCAACATTGTTCAATGATGCTAATTGTTCTTGTATTTTGGTGCTCTTCTTATTTATCCTAGAGCTGACGTAATAAATACTCAAAGATAAAAATGGTAAGGGTAGGAGACTCCATAGGGTCAAAGTAGGACTAACGGAAAACATAGAGTAAGAGACCAATATTGTTAACGAGAGAAGATTGAGCCCATATAAAATAACTGGGCCGATATACATTCGTACTTTACTCACGTCTTCCGAAATACGGGACATCATATCTCCAGTATTATTTCGCTTGTAAAATGCTTGGTCAAGTCTTTCGTATTTGTCAAACATCTCTTTGCGGATATCGTATTCTATAAGCCTAGACATCACTATGATAGTCTGACGTGTAAAGTACATGAAGATTCCAGTGATCAATGAAAGCAAAATAACTAAACCACCAAACAAGAGCAATTTGTATCCGATACTAGCTGCGTAGGCGGCTTTAGTATCTTCTAAACCGGAAAGTGTATTGTAGACTTGAAGATTGTCAACAACTAAGTCAATCGCCTCTCTTATAACTCTAGGCTCAAACACTTTGAAAAAATTAGATGCAATCACAAAAAATACACCTGCTCCTAATCGCCATCTATACTTCCAAAAAAACTTCCTATTGTAACTTAATTCCATTCGCCGTAAATATATACTTCTAAGCTGCTATGACATAGTCTTCATCATCTTCTTATCAAGATGTTTTAAAGATACCTTTATCAAAGGAATGAAACCAATAAAGGTTTTGTGCTTAATGTAGACCCTATTCAGAGATTTCAGACTATCAGCAACTTATAGTCAATACTACACTTACAAAATTGTTTGAATAGTAGTATCATCAAGGAATATTTACCGTATAAAATGATAACTTTGCACTATACAAATAAAATATGAGTAGAATAATTACATTAGACGAATTCATAATTAAACGACAGAAGGATTTTCCATATGCTTCGGGTGAATTAACTGGTCTATTAAGAGATATAGGTGTCGCTGCCAAAATTGTTAACCGTGAGGTGAATAAGGCTGGATTAGTAAACATTATTGGAGAGGTAGAAAATTCTAATTCTTCTGGTGATGTGGTGCAAAAATTAGACATGTATGCTAACGACAAGCTGATAGAATGTCTCAAGAATAGTGGCGAATGTTGCGGTATTGCCTCGGAGGAAAATGAAGATTATCTTGAGTTGCCTTCAGTCGAGTCAAAAGCTGCCAAATATGTGGTTGTTTTTGATCCTCTTGATGGCTCATCTAATATAGATGTAAACGTAAGTGTTGGAACCATCTTCGGTATTTATAGAAGAAAAAGTGATACTTCTGGACCTGTTCAACTCGATGATTTCTTGCAAAAAGGTACAGAGCTAGTAGGCGCTGGATACGTTGTCTTTGGTACTTCCACTATACTTGTATATTCTACAGGTAATGGTGTGAATGGCTTTACCTTGGACCCTTCAATAGGGGAGTTCTGCTTATCACACAAGGACATCACTATTCCAGATAGGGGTAACTACTATTCTGTAAATCAAGGATACTATCTGAAGTTTGATGTTGAGATGAGAAGATATATAGATTACTGTTCAGATTTGAATCTTAGACTAAGATACATTGGTTCTATGGTTTCTGATATCCACAGAATAATGTTACAAGGTGGAATTTTCTTGTATCCAAATACACGAAAATTTCCTAATGGTAAATTACGTTTGCTTTATGAGTGCAACCCACTTTCCTTTCTGATAGAACAAGCAGGCGGTAAAGCGATCAATACTAAACTAGAGCGTATTTTAGATATGTCTCCTACGGAACTCCATCAAAGAACCTCTATCGTAATAGGTTCACCAGGAATGGTTGATGAGATGAAGGCCTTTGTAGAAAAGTATAGTATACCAATGCCTTATGTAGAGCCCACTAATGGTACTACTTCTACATAGATATTGATTATAACTCAATAAAAAAAGGACTCAAGAGATGATCTCTTGAGTCCTTTTTTTTAATCTTTAATTCAGCTTAGTAACTTTTCCACTAGGCACATAATTACCATTATAAAACTTAGAATAGCCCAAATAACTAAAGCCCATCCACCAAATGAAATGGAGTTCTGAGTTGGATTACTTCCATCATCATTTTGATTTTCTATCAAAACATCATGATTAACTTTGCTAAAACAATTAATGAAATAAATATTATTCCAGTAACTACATGACTTTTGTCTTCTGTATTTTCTTCATACCATGTGTTTTCTATGGTAATACTTCCTTTGGTACCTGATACTATTTTCTTGTTATGCATTATTCTATCTAAATCAGTTATAAAATGTGTTAGTAAATCTTCAATTGATTATTAGGAATGTAAAATTATATTGTAGATAATATAAGCTATAACTGAGCTCCCACTAATTCCTACAATAATACTCGAAGTGTTGGTGTGCCTTTTCTTTTTTAATTTAATTTTTTCTAACGATCCGTTCATGTCAATAATTTGGGCAGTATCGACTAGGCTTCTTGCATCGGCTTCAAAAGGCGCCTCAATTTTTTGGGCATTAGCGTTAACTTGAATATTTTGTCTACCTGTCATTTTAAAAGTATTTCTTAATTCTAAAAGGAGGGTAAAACGGGGAATTAATAAAGAGGGGATTCTAACCATCTTTAATGTCAATGGTATCAGACAATATGCATTATGTCAAAATCATGCCAATATAACCAGAAAGTTTAGGGTGTAGTGACAGCTTATTTTACATCTTACCTTGAAAGCCTTGATTTCACTTGCGTATTAATTTTTTTTATATGTCTTATAATTGAGTATATATTTTCATTTTATATATTGTGGTAGATGGAGAATCAATTCATAGTCAAAGAAATATTTATATATCCTGTAAAAGGTTTACGGGGGATTTCAGTTTCATCGAGCAAAGTAACTGAACTTGGTTTAGCCAATGATAGAGTATATATGATAGCCGATCAACAAGGTCAATTGATATCTCAGCGTACGCATACTGAATTGGCATTAATGCAAGTAAAACGCATCGAAAATTCTTGGACGATTAATTATCAAGATGAGGTTCTTACAATAACGGATGAAACCATATCTGCTGATAAGATGAATGTTGAAGTTTGGGATATGGTGTTTAGTTGCCATGAGGTTTCAAAGACAGCAAGTTCATGGTTTACTAGACAATTAGGATTGTCCTGTAAGCTTATGATGATGCCGAATAAGAAGACTCGACTCAAAGTGTTTAGTAAACCTCCCTTTGAGACTTTTCTTTCCTTCGCAGATGGATATCCGATCAATATACTTGGAACGAAAAGTATGGAAAATCTAAATCAGAAATTAGATGAGCCCATCAAAGCAAACAGATTTAGATCTAACATAATAATTGAAACCAATACGCCACATGAAGAAGATCTTTGGGGAGATTATATGATTGGTGATGTGGTTAGACTTCGCAATATCAAACCTTGTGTAAGATGTGAGGTCATCGCCATTGATCAAGAACTTGGTAAAAAAGGTAAAGAACCTCTGACTACTTTAGCTACCTATAGAAGACAGGATAATGGAGTATGTTTTGCTTCAAATGCAATCACACTTTTAGATGGAGAGATCAAGGTAGGGGATTCTATCAACATTATAGATCAGGATCAACAATAGAGAGTTTTGGACAAGGGATAGTAGATGCCAGTGATGCCGATCTTTTTCATCGGCATCGCTGGGTGCGTAGCACGATACCATCGAATAGCCCGACCTATGATAAAAAATATGAAGCGATGAACGCCATATTTTTTTGTCATAGGATGGCCCCAAATCAAACTTAGTATAAATACTATAAGGATAAATGAAATTACCCCTCGATAATAATTACAAGGGGAAGGCAGATTTCATCATTTTCAGTAACTTCCAGTAGGTAGTCCTCGATCTCGCCATTTGGTGCTGATCCATGCGGTGTCAAATCATCTTCTAAACTCAAGCGGGCTCTAAAGCCGACTCTACCAAGTGCTGCGTGCATGGGTATTTCTAAATCTAAATAAGCAAGCCCAAAGTTACCATAACCATCATCCGAAATATCAATCCAGGCTTCATCAAGATCTTCAAAGTCACCATCTCCATTCCAGTCAATCCAAATATTTAGATATGCAGTGCGGCCCGTTGTGTTCTCTATATGATAGGGAAGTTTGTATGTAACTCCCTTGATACCTTCGAGATCGTGTATTAATTGAAATGCATCCTCATCGTTACCATCGCCAAGGGCATCAATAGATTCAAGACCTTGAGGTTCTGTATCAACAGAGTTACCCAAAGTCAAGCTAGGGTTAGTAGCATGACGGGGTCCATCATTTTCTGCAAGCGTTTCATAATTATTAGTACTAGTACCTAGGCCTGTATCTGGTAAATCTCCAAAGTCAAATTCAACACACTGGGGGGTAATCAATTCTGTATTGTCAGCGCAACTATTATTGGTATTTTGAAGAATCAATTCATAGGAACTTTGATCTAGAACGAAAGGACCGAAAGGGCCGTAGTTTTGATTGTATGATAAATTATTATGATTATCGAATCCGGTGATATCGTAGGTACCTGAAAGTCCAGATCCATTCGTAATAAATGAGTAATTAAAATGGACTTGATTGTTGATCGTTTCGCAGGTGGAAGTTACGATCAACTCTGGCGCACTTTGTACCTGAACTGTCACTAAATCTAAATCACCAAAATTACAAACATTTTGAGAGTTGACATTCCAGGCAAATTTGTATGTACCAGGTACCAGACCATTAACCATGGTTGTAGGCGAGCTAGCATCGGTAAAATTAGGTGTAGATGGTCCGCTAAAAACCGTCCAGATACCCTCTGCTCCAGAGATACTTGCATTCAGCGTAGTCACTATATCACAGGTAAAAAAGGAAGTACCTGCGTCAAAAATGGCATCATCTAAAACAGAGATATGAATTGTATCTGTGCCAATACAGCCTTCGACATTGGTCGCTTCTACCCAAAACAAGTAAGTGCCTAAATCTAATGGTGTGAAGTTTGGATTACTAATTTGCCAATCTGACAATAGATTTCTATTTTCTTCTGGAAACCACTCGTAGTCAAATCCAGCATCTGAAGATCCAATAGTGATCATCTCATCTAGACAAATATTTCGGTCTATACCTGCATTTGGATTGGGTGATACATCATCGGTTACAAATATTGTAACTGATTCTGTATTATAGCAAGTAGTTGTCTGATCGGTTAATGTTAGGGTATAGGTTGACGTGTTAAATGGTGATACAGTTGTGGTTAAACTATCTGGATTAGAAACTTCATTGCTAGGGCTCCATGCATAGCTTAGATTAGGATCAGAGATACAATCAGCGCATATGGTATACGTGCTCTGAATACAGATACTTTCATCAGGAACAGCCACCATCGTTGGTTCGGGATGTAGCGTCACCTGCACAGTATCTCGGCCTTTGCAACCCGTCGTGGAGTGTGTAGCTGTTAGAACATATTCGTAAATGCCTGGTGCATCAAGAGGGATATTGACCGCTGTCTGAGATAAGAAAGGATTTGACAAGTAGGTAGATGGGGTCCATGAATAGTTATAAGCAGCATTTTGATTAGTATAGCCAATAATGGTACTCTCAGAAGGACAAATCTCCTTGTCTGGCCCTCCATTTGGGGAAAGCACAAAGTCTTCGGATACATCTACATTGACATTCTCAGTGGTCTTACACCCTGAAGCTAGATCAGTGACTTCTAAAGTATAAGTGATAGTATTAGTCGGACAAGCCAACGGATTAGCAATATTAGGATTATTTAAAAAATCAGGAGGTGACCAACTGTAGCGATATCCCGCTTGTGGTTGAGGACCGATCTGTACACATTCGTTCTTACAAACCACTTCATATGAGCTAAGCGTGATCTCAGGATTTGGACTTACAAAAACAGTGACCATATCTTCAGAAGAGCACCCCGCATTAGAAACTTGTAAAATGTATGATCTAGTAGAAGTTATATTTACAAAAGGATTCGCTACGTTAGGATTCGACAGGCCTATACTGGGCGACCAATTATATGTACTACTGGGGTCTGGGGCATGCCCAATTTGTGTTTGTTCTCCTTGACATATTCTTTCATCGGGGCCTGCATTTGCCACTGCACTTGGTGTAACTGTAACTTGATCAGTAGCCTTGCAACCGCTTGCTGTGTGGGTAATGGTCAAAGTATACACTGTCTGAATGGCTGGTAGTGCTTGAGGGTTTGGTATGGAAGCTGAACTCAAGCTTGCGCTCGGTGACCAGCTATATGTATATCCTGGGCCCAGACCAGCTACACCTATTTGTACAGGACTATTACAAACAGTTCTGTCTGGTCCTGCATCAGCAGAAATTGACTGTACCGTAATAGCAATATCATCAGTAATTGGGCAATTGTTAGGATCTGAGGCTGTCAATGTATAAGTAATATTAGAAGCCGCTGTTACGCTCGGTTGAGCTATATTGGAATTACTCAGCCCTGTAGTCGGCGTCCAAGCATAGCTGTATCCAGGTAATCCAGATGTCCCCAGTGTTATTGTGGAGTTTGCACAAGTGGTGATGTCTTCTCCCGCGTCAACTATGGGCAACGATGGGGTAACAGTTACTTGGTCCTGAACTTGGCAGCCAGATGGCGCGATTAGAGTTATAGTATAAGTTAAGGTATCCATGATGCTTGCTGTAGGTTGAGCAATGTTTGGGTTATTCAAACCTGTACTTGGTTCCCAAAGGTAAGTATAGCCAGCTTGCATAGAGGTTCCTCCAATCTGGACGTTATCTCCAATACACGCCATGATGTCTGGACCTGCATCTACCATTTCTGTACTGGCAACATTTACGGTGATGGCATCTGTACTAAAACATCCATCTGCATTATTGCTTACGGTTAAAGTGTAGGTAGTAGAACTTGCTGGACTTGCATTAGGCTGAGCCGCGTTAACATCATCTAATCCTGTACTTGGAGACCAGAGATATACATTACCAGAGACAGATGGTGTGCCTATTTGCGAACCTTGTCCACCAGCGCAAATCGTAATATTATTGCCTGCATTTGCTACAGGGTTTGATACTACTGTATAAATTAAGGTATCATATTCTTGACAGGTATTGGCACTATCAGAAACTGTTAAATAGTATGTTGTACTGGCGAATAAAGTGTCCACTGGCTGAGCACTATTGCTATTTGCTAAGCCTTCGCTAGGTTCCCAAGAATATACTAGACCAGGAATCGCCTCTGTTCCAAGCATAACAACGGAATTTTCGCAATAAAAATCATCTTCACCAGCATCAGCAATAATCTCATATACTTCCACTACTGCAGTATCTCTTATTTGACATTCAGAACTATTTTCTTCAATCGTAATAATATATGTAGAAGTCTGCGTGGGGCTAGCAGTTGGGTTAAAAATATTAATTGCACTAATCTCTCCATTGTCAGGCGACCAACTTGGTGTCCAACCAGATATAGTAGGACCTCCAATATTGATAGGTACGCCTGGACAAGTTATGGTATCGACAGCATGTGCAAATGGGAATGGTGTAGGTGGTGGATAGAGCGTAACACTTGTAGCACAATTCACACTTGCATTTGCTTTTAATGTAGCCGTCATGGTATAATTCGTAGGCGAGGTCAATGTTGCTGTAAAGGATTGAGGAAATGGACTGGTAGGATCTGGTATACCTGTACTAGGTGTCCATAAATAACTATACCGAGAGGTGTCTATACTGTGTGCAAAAATTACAGTATTGTACTCTATGCTACCTACAGGACAGTTTAAATCCGAATATGCATCTGCTGCTGGGATGAGGCATCCACAGTTAGGGACAAATACATTATCGGTACAAATGTTTCCATTCCACTCGACTTGCAATTGATAATTAGTAGGCACATTTGGCGCTACGTATGGCTGAGGTAAATTTTCTTGTCCTACAATACTAGAATTATCTCCAGATAAAACCGTCCATGTAAATGTGGCTAAGCCACTAGAATGATCTGCTGATCCGATAATTCGAGGACCGCAAAAGTCAATTCCTGCAGCTGCTCTATTTACAAACACTTGTACCGTATCTGAATCCGTACAGCCTGTCTGATTATGAATTTTTGTTAGCGTATAAGGAAATGGGTTTGGATTAGGCATTTCATCTGGTGAAGCTGTCGGGTTACTCAATTGCTGATTGTTGAGGTATCTTCCTGGTGTCCAAACAAAGGTATAATCTGTGTCCGCTGGTTCACCGATTTGCACCGATCCACCAAAACAAAAGGTTTGGTCAGGACCAGCATCCGCAACTGTTTGTACAGGATTTACTTCTACTTCATCAGTTACTATGCAATTGTCAGGACCTAGAACACTTAGCGTATAGAGAGTCGTTGCAGTAGGGGAGGCTACAGGTTGTGGTATATTAGCATTGCTTAATCCTTGTACTGGGGTCCAAAAATATTTGAAGCCTGGTACACCAGGAGCTATGTGAGGGGTTCCAATTTGTACTCCAGTCCCAATGCAATTTATTTTTTCGTCTCCTGCATCAGCGTCATATACTCTGACTGTATATTGCTCGATAAAGATACATCCATTAGCATCAGTCACTTCTACATTATAGATAGTGCTCACAGACGTATTCGTAGTCGGTGTAGGTGAAAAAGGATTTGATAAGCCCGTAGTCGGTGTCCATTCGTAACTCAATGGTTTTTCACCTCCCATTGCTGTTACATTTAATTGGATTCTACTAGTAGCACACTTATAGTAAACTGTATCACTTGGTAACTGGGGCGCTTCAAATGAGTTGACATCAACCAACGAGATATTTGATGTGTCTCTAAAGTCACAATCTCCGTAAGTTAAGATTGCAATTCTCCTAAAATTAGCATCGTCGTTGAGTGGCGGTGGTTGGTGTGAAACATTTGTCGCACCAGCGATATCTAACCAGTTGGATGTACCTACAAAATTAATCTGCCATTGATACTCTACTATAAAATTATTATCTGCAGGTGTGAGTACTCCATTTATTAAATAATGCGGTATACTATCTTGATCGATAAGCACATCACTTCCAGTGATAAATGGAACCGTTCCATTTATACAAACTTCTATATAAACGGGAGAGATTGTATTATCTGGAGCTAGATCATCAATACAGGGTGCGACACTAATTTTTCCTATAATATAATCGCTAGTATTTGGATTAGTAGAATTAGAAGCATGAAATTCAGTTTGAAAAGCACCAATAGTAGTAGGAAACCCAGTGGATGTGCGCCCTAAGAAATATATAATTTCGCCGTCTGAAACAGCCTTTATTAATTTCGTATCTTGTTGACCAGTGATCCATGTACCATATACATAATCACCATTGCCATCGGTTCTCATGACATAGCCACTATTCATTGATGTATTAAGAGGAAATAATTGAGCTGCATCTGGTGTAGGAAAGAAAATATGATCTTCTGCTATGCTATTTACATAAAACAGACTTGCAGCGTTTTTTACATTGAATCCAACTAGCTGTTGGCCTGATACCCCATAAAACTTTTCGTATAATAAGTTGCCATCCGAATTAAGCTTCTGAAGAAATAGTTCTCTATCAGAAGATACATTCTCAGACTTTTCAATAGCCGCATAGTATAAGCTTCCGTTTTCAAGTTCAATTGATCCATCTTGTGCATAATTAAGATGGCCTACGTAAGAAGCATAACTTACATCAGCAGCTAATACATCTACACAATACACATGGTTCGATATTTCATTGATAGCATTGTTTTCTCTATAAACGCCCGCTGTAGTATAACCCATATTTCCTTCCTGTTGACTTAGAATACATAGTTGATTGTTTTCGAATTCAACTTCAAGAAGCTCAATAGATTCATTATTGTATAAAGAGGAATAGTAGTTATCATTATTTGCATCTATAATGCTTATGGCAATTTTACCCTGATTAATTAAACCGGGAGCAGGATTTTGTGAGATTGGATAATTGATTGTATTGTCGACAACACTTACAATAGCTGTATAGCCATTGCTGGTGATTACTTTATTTGATAAATCTCTCTCAGCTCCTGGCTTATCAAGAAAAGAACTATAAATGATATTACCGTCATAATCAAACTTAGTTATGAAGTACTCATTTGTATTAGTTAAGGTGCTGTAATTAGCCAAATGCATAGGAAAATCAGACGAATTAGTCGCTCCACCTACTGCAACTATGCCATCAGACACCGAAATGTTATATAGAATATCAAACGCAGATCCTCCTAAATATGTGCTCCATAATAGTTGACCATTTTCATCTAATCTACCTACGATATTTTGTATATTTTGAGCAGAATTGGGACCTTGGTCAGTATCAAATGCATTGGTACTGATACCAGGCATAAAGGTGGATCTACCATCTACAATTAAACCAAAGAAAACATTATCATCAGCAAAATCATAGCTAATTATCTTAGTGATTCCGTTATCGATAGCCAAGTATGTACTAAAAATGAGATTACCTGAAGTGTCAAATTTTGAAACTACCAAGTCTCTTGCATAGTTACTTGTGCCTGCAGGATAACTTCCAGGTGTAGTTGGGTAATCATACACTCCTGAATTCACGTCGTCCGTACCACAAAGATAGAGGCAGTCATCAGTCAAAAATAGTTCATTTCTCATAGATCCTGATGAACCGCTACCCCCAATATAGGTGCTCCATTCAAAAACAGTTGGATCTATGATAAGCGGTTTATTTAAATCATACGTATCTATATCGAAACCGATTTCATTGTTACATAGTCTGTATGAAGATTTTATTTCATCTTCGTTACCATCTATATCCTGGTAAGTATAAGTCTTACCAGTACTTAATAAGCCAAATGGACTACAATAATCTAATGCTCCATTTTCATTGAACCCTATATCATTGACTCCTTCAAGGCTGTAATGAATCTGATCAGGGTCTCCACCTGGATGGACTATGTAATCAAACTCCATCTTACCTTTTAGATTTGTATAAAATCTAAGATCTATATTAGGGTAAATATTTTGATACCTTATTTCTTCATAGGTGGGAATATTTTCTACACAACCAACATAATTTTTGACACCTATCTTTTGATTTAAAAATAGCAAGCGTGTATCATTAGAAATATCCAAGAAATTCATATTGTACACGAATACGTCCTCCTGGTCGTCACTTTTTAATAGGAAAGAAACCTTATCTTTGAAAAATCTAGCCTCGATATTTCTTGTTTTAGAATGAGCTATAACAAGTTGCTCTAATTGCCCAATGTTTTTCTCAAAATATGATTTATGGTGAGTTTTCTTAAGTATTCTTTCTATACTAGGATCTATTGGGTTTTCATTTTCCGATGCATGAACTTTGACATCAATAAACGAAAAGAGCAGAACACAGAGTAATGTTTTCACTAGCGGACTAGAGTTCCAATTTTTGTGTGATTTGGTATAGAACAATGGCATGTACAATTGTCTACTTTGGGTTATTTAATACCTACGTGTCAGGTATTCTAGAATCTCTTTCCTCATTATACATAGGTAAACTAAAAGGTCATATGTATCATAGTTTTAATACCAAATTCATTCCATTTTAATAAAACGCACACCAACATATTTAGAATTCTGTAATAACAGTATATTAACATACGTAGATAGTTGTCAATCAGTAATTAATAAATTTATAATTAAAATTAAACGACGGCAACTGCAAGTGCAGACTTACTTGAAAATACGTTGTTTATTGAGCCATCTCTGAAATTTTCGCGCATTGGAGTTATGCTGAGATAGGGTCTTGGCAAATACGTGCTGTCCTGAGTTGTCAGGTTTTGCGCAAAAGTAGAGGTATTTATGGTCTTCATTTTCGAGTACAGCATCTATGCTACTGATGGATGCCATAGATATAGGGCCTGGAGGTAAACCAGCATATTTGTAAGTGTTATATTGGGAGTCTTTTTCCAAATGTTTGTTGAGGACTCTCCTGATTCCGAAATCTTGATTAGCAAAAACAACGGTAGGATCGGCTTGCAACATAATACCTCTCTCAAGCCTATTGAGGTAGACGCCAGCCACATCTTTTTTCTCAGGGTTATAGTTGGTTTCTTTTTCAACAATAGAGGCAAGCGTATACACCTCTTCTTTGGACATTTTGAGATTTTCTAGCTTTGACATTCGATTTTTGGCTGCCCAGAATTTATCATTCTCTTTTTTCATCCTCTCCAGAAATTCTTCTGTCGTTATATTCCAGTAGACCTCATAGGTATTAGGAATGAACAGGGTCATTAAAGTTTCTAGCTGTAGGTCATATTTAGTTATCACATTCTGATCAAATAAAGTAGAAAGCACGCTTATACTATCGGGCTCTATAAATGTAGCGACTTGACCAGCCACTTCTGGTAGAAGGCGCTCGTTATTTAAGATTAGTTTAACAGGGCTTTGTTTTCCAGAGCGAAGATGCTGAATCAATTTACGATTGCTCCAACCCGGCTCGATCTTGTACCTACCAGATTTAATTTTGCTATCATTATAGTTCATCAAAGTGGCTACCCACTCAAATGATTCGACATCGTCTAGTATGTCTTGCTCAACGAATAAGTTCATTAGATCAGAATACCTTGTTCCTGTGGGAATCAAAATATATTCCTCTTGAAAATTATGAGAAACATTGGCACCGTATATGTCTTGGTATTTCTGGTAGCCAAATACAGCAGCTATTAAGCAAATTATAAGTAGTCCTATTCCAATTTTCTTTAGCATAGAAGTAGGAAACGCTTAGTAAGCTTCGGATTTGCTAGGAAAGTCATTATTCTTTACATCTTTGATGTAATCTTGAACAGACAATTTTATATCGTCATACAGCTCCATATATCTTCTCAAAAACCTAGGTTGAAATTCTTTTGTGATACCCAATAGGTCATGTGTGACAAGAACTTGTCCATCAGTATCTGGTCCTCCACCGATACCTATAGTTGGAATGCTGACGGACTTAGTTACTGACTTAGCAAGCTTGGCAGGAATTTTTTCCAGGACTATTCCAAAGCAACCTAGCTTATCTAAAATTTTTGCATCAGATTTAAGTTTTTTGGCTTCTTCAACTTCTTTAGCTCGAACGGTGTAAGTGCCAAATTTATAGATAGACTGAGGAGTCAAACCAAGATGTCCCATCACAGGAATACCTGCAGATAGAATCTTACTGATCGACTCAGCAACCTCTTCGCCTCCTTCTAACTTAACACCATGTGCACCAGACTCTTTCATAATTCGAATAGCAGAAGCCAACGCCTTATTGCTGTTACTTTGATAGCTACCAAAAGGGAGATCGACTACCACAAACGCCTTGTGCACACCTCTAACTACAGATGCAGCATGATAGATCATTTGATCTAGCGTGATAGGTAAAGTGGTTTCATGCCCTGCCATCACATTCGAGGCAGAGTCACCAACTAGAAGTATATCGATACCAGCACTGTCAAGAATTTTGGCCATAGAATAGTCATATGCCGTAAGCATACTGATCTTTTCCCTATTATCTTTCATGGACTTCAGGGTATGCGTAGTGATGCGCTTTACCTCTTTAGAAACAGACATATTTTTGATATTTTTGATGCCACAAGGTATAATATAATTGGAGATTTGCTGCTCGAATTGATGTATTCTTTAACCATCTACTATAGACAGAAGTATGATCAAAATCAATGATTTTAATATACTGTATTATAGCAAGCAGTTTATTATCAACTATGCCCACTAATTATTGAAAATATTCGAGGATTTAGGCTAATTTTGTACTTATGAATAGTAATACTTTAATCACAGCTTTTTTAGCCTCATTTGTTCTACTTACTTGCAATAATGATTTAAACGTTATAGATGATTTTAAGACGATTCCTGTCATCTATGCTCTAATTGATGGCAATGTCGAGACCAACTATATAAGAGTAGAAAAGGGTTTTATCGATCCTGAAATTGGCGGTTTAGAAATTGCTAAAAATCCGGATTCATTATATTTCGGACCAGAGGTGATAGTTAGAATTACAAATATGCGTACAGGTACTGCGGTCTCCCTGGAGCGTGTAGATTTGGTAGATGAAGGATTTACACGTGAAGAGGGCGTATTTGCTACACAACCCAATATTGCCTACAAGCTGAATATTGCAGATTTAGGTATGGATAACAATGAAATACTAAAGCTAGAATTAATTGACGCAAATGACAATGTTCTAACCGAAGCAGAGACTATGGTAATAGGGGAGTATATGATATCTAGCACCCAACCTGCCGATCCTATTAGATTTCGCGATGAAAGTGATACGACTTTTGGATTAAGATCTGATGAACAAGCAGCTCGTATCTATGATCTACGCTTATTTATAAATTATACTGAAGAAGATCCTGTAGCTGGTACTAATGAGGAGAAAGTATTAGAATGGGTGATAGAAACTGGATTAGAACGAGAATTATCAAATGGGATCTATAGATCACTTACTGCTTTCAGAGTTGAAGGATTTACTTTTTTTCAATTTTTGGGGGGAGCTATCGAGGATAATAGTGCAGTCAGTAGAACATTTAATGGAATAGATATTCGCTATGATGCTGGTGGAGAAGATTTAGCTGAATATATCGATATTGGGAATGCTAATACGGGTATTACTAGCAATCAGATTATTCCGACGTATACTAACTTCAGTAATGACGCTGTCGGAGTTTTCAGTTCCCGCACAACCATCATTAGCGAAGAACCATATGACCTAAATTCTGCAACGAGAGATTCCCTTAGGGATGGACGTTTTACACGACAGTTAAATTTCAATTAATATACTTTACTTGCTTTATAGTGAAGTTTAGAACATGATTTGGGGGCCATCCACATCATTTCTGTGCTGATTCGCTATCGCTCATGGCACCTTCATTCGTGGCCGCGTCATCCGCTCATATCGACGAAGAGTCGAAACCGCTTCTACCGCTTGTCCATTACCGCTTCCTGCTGTTCGCATCGCCCAAGATGAAGGGTTACAATAAAGGGTAAATCTATTAACCTCTGAATTGAGATAAAATCAAATTTAATATTGATTGACAGCCTGTCCCGTTATCCACGGGAAGGCTAGATTGAGGGAATTTAGCCTTTGCTAGATGACTGAAAGATAACGAAGTATGTCAGTATTAGATTTGGAGAAATTCTATAAGAATTTTGCTTTTATCCAATGAACGGGGTTGATAGAGGTGCCCTGAAGCAAATTCTATGTGTTTATAAAAAACTAGGAAATAGTTTATATAATGTAGTCCTATCGATTAAATGCTTCCCCTCAAAAGTAAAATGCTCAATATTCAGTTGTTGCTCTTTTTCTAATCTTAGTTGAAAGTTAACTCTATCTTCTGTCAAATATTGATCCTGCGTACCATGTACAGAGAAGATAGATATCGTAGAAAGATATTCCGAATCTTCTAGAAAATTTAAATCTTCCGGTGTCATACCTGCCCACATGATCAAAGCGTGTAACTGTGGTTTATTTCTAATCATCCACCTCCAGACGGTAGCTACACCTTGCGAAAAACCGAAAGCCATTACCTTCGTATTTTTATGACAAAGAGGCAGATAACGATCAAGTAAACCTTGAAGGTAGTTGCAATAATCTTTAACCTCATGCAGTCTATCTTGCTTTGTCATCCATGAAGATCCCACCTGACCCTTTGCTTCATTCCAGTAGAATCTCGAAAGCCCTTCTGGTGCAATAAACAAATGTTCTTCTGTAGCGATATCAGAAAATTTGTGAATGATTTGACTTGCTAGTTGACCATAACCATGACATACAATCCACAAGTACTTTACTGTAACATTAGCTTCGCCTAGGGTAGAGTAGTAGGCTGTCTTCTGAATTGTGGTATTATGATGTTGTACTAGAGGCATAGTGTAAATACTTTAAAGAAGCAATTTACTTGTTTTTTTCTTTAGCCTTTGCTTTTTCTAGTCTCAACTTAGCATTACGTTTTCGGACATCTGCGTTACGTTCCTTTGATCTGTTAGGATTGACCGTTGATCTTTCTTTTTCATCCCCAAATATATCTTTATGGTTAGCTTTAGGTTCTGGAAAGGGAGGGGTTTCTTGAGTCTGGTGAAAAACCTTTGCATTGTGTTTCCATTTACCCTCGTTATAAACGTATCCCTCATAAGAACCATCTGGTATTAGAAATTGACCAAACTCCGTTTTCTTGAAAATAAGATGATCATACAAAATTTGATCTTGCACTTCATCATAATTGCAGCTAATTATAGCAGCAGCAAAATATTCTAAAATTATTCTGGACAAGGATGCGGGATGTGATGTACTCTCTTCACCTGGTACAAATACTGAAGCACCAAAAACTGGATTACCGTCCTCATCAAAACTCAGTACATCAATGACTTTTCTATTTTCCATCAATGAATTTCCATCGAAACCAAAAACCAGATACATGGTTTGATTATCAGATTCAAACGCTTTTATGTTGTAATACAATGTACCATACCAATGGTCTTTATCTCCAGTTTCAAACTCTGGTGTGAAGTAATCTGAAGAGGTGTCATTAAGCTTTATGAGCGTCCCATCTGCTTTTAAGATATATCCCATATAGGTATAGGTATCATCTTTTTCAAAAAGTTGCCAAGTAAAAACTCTAAAGCTATTATCCTCACTGCGTAGCTTGGATATCGTCAATAAACTATCAAAGGGATATGCATAGGCACCAGTTTCGCTCAAAGTTTTCTCCAATAAGATACAAAGTTCGTGATTCGCTTTCTGCCGATTGATTAGTAGTGAATCGTGCAACACAGTTTTACCAAGTGTTAATAGTTTAACTTCCGCTTCAACAAAAGTAGAGTCGATAATAGGGGAGATTACATTAGTAGAATCCTTGACTTGCCCTACAAGTAGATGGGTGAATGAACAATAAAGTAGAATGAAAAATATCTTACGCATAGCGTATAAACGTCTTATTCATAGCTTATGTTATCACAACACGCAGCCATAAACAACAAAAAGTTTCAATTTTAGACACAAAGCTTTGAATGACTGATTATTGAGTATTATAGTGAACTGTTTCATGTCTTTATTCAATATTACTAAATTTGTTAATTTTTTAAGCAAATCAAATATTGATAAAATGAATTCCTGCATTTTAAAGCTGCAAAATTTATTAGGTATAGAAAAGGTCTTAGATCGTAATTCGATCCAAGAAAGATATAGTCATATCTGGAAAATGAGTGAAGGCTTGGATGCTATTGGCGTAGTACTGCCTGGCACAACAAAAGAGCTTAGCGATGTTCTGAAAATTTGTAACGAAGAAGAGCAGAAAGTGGTAATTCACGGAGGTTTGACTAACCTGGTTGGAGGCACAGAGACTGTTTCTACTGATCTAGTAATCTCTTTAGAACGTATGAATAAGATCCTAGAGATTGATACGGCGAGTCGCACAGCAACAGTAGAAGCAGGTGTGGTCTTAGAAAATTTACGTTCTGCAGTTGCTGAAAAACAGCTGATATTTCCACTCAATTTTGGTGCAAAAGGAAGTGCACAAGTAGGCGGCATGGTATCCAATAATGCTGGTGGTCTTCAAGTATTGAGATACGGCATGACTAGAAATTTAGTATTGGGTATTGAAGCTGTTTTAGCAAATGGTACTATCATATCTTCTATGAAGAAGATTATCAAGGATAATTCAGGTTATGATTTAAAACAACTGTTCATCGGCTCTGAAGGTACCCTTGGAATCGTTACTAGAGTTGTTCTCAGACTAATAGAAGCTCCTACAAGTAGATCCAGTGCCTTTGTCGCATTAAATTCATATGACAAAGTAGTTACGTTTCTTAAACATATGGATCAAGGTCTTGGAGGGCAGTTGAGTGGTTATGAATTGATTTGGGCTGATACATACCAATGCATGACTTCGCCTGATGCAGTACAGCTGCCTATGTCTAGAGATTACAAATATTATGTGTTGTTAGAAAGTTTAGGTACTAATATTGATTCAGACTTAAATCAAATGATTAGGCTTTTAGAATATGCACTAGAAAAAGATATAATACTCGATGCAGTACCTGCGCAAACAGAATCTGACCTGGAGTGGTTTTGGAGAATACGAGAAGATGTACATGTGATTAAATCTGCTTGCACTTATGATCATCATTTTGATGTCAGTCTGCCAATCGCTTCGATAGGGGAGTATGCAGCAAAAACAATTACTGAATTGAAGAAATTAGACTTTGTAAATGCCGTATACACTTTCGGTCATGTTGCTGATGGAAATATTCATTTTATTGTAGATCGTACATCAACTACTCAGGATGACATCAATACAATTAATGAGATCGTATATCAACCATTAGAAAAATTGAATGGATCAATTTCCGCTGAGCACGGTATTGGTGTACATAAAAAAGCTTATTTAAAATACAGTCGTTCAGAAGCAGAAATAAATTTAATGAAACTTCTAAAGAGATCGTTGGACCCTAATGGAATTCTAAATCCTAGAAATATTTTCTAGCTCAAGATAGACTTTAGATATTAACCTGCGATACACAAAAATTATATACTTAGGGTTAATAGAAAGAAATATAACATAGGAGGGAATATACCGAATAATCCTACTTAACATAACATAAATTATGAGATTTATATGTCATAGTAGCCTGTAGTATGGGTGTTTAACAACACAAACTGCATGCACTTAACTAAATTAGTTATCCTTCTTAGGAAGTATGATTTTGCTTTGCTTATCAGTTGTAGGTGTATCCTTAGATCCTGGATTTTGCTTACCTGATTCTATTTCTGAATCATCTTGTTCACCTTCTGGATTATCGCCCTGCTTGCGCTCTATATTCTGCTTTATTTTCAGAAGCATGTCATTTTTGGAATCATAGACTCTTACATCATTTTCATACTTATCTACAGGACGTACAGTTTGTGCAGATATGCTTACCGATAAACAAACAACAAATATGGTCGCTAAAATGATTTGAATATAATTCATTCTGTTATGATTCAATTATAAGTTACTATTATACTAATATTAAGTATATATACTGAATAAGAACGCTTCTTTATTGATATATTGCCCAATAATCATACAATATAAAGATTAAACAAGATATATGCCACGTACACAGAAAGTTAAATTCAAAAATGCTAATGATTATGAATTGTCTGCAATCCTAGAATTTCCAGCTGATACTAAACCAGTAGCGTATGCCGTATTTGCGCACGTTTTCACAGGTAACAAAAGCTTAACAGCAACTAGGCATATCGCTAGAGGATTGACTCAAAACGGAGTTGCTGTATTGCGATTTGACTTTACGGGTTTAGGAGAAAGTGAAGGCGATTTTGCAGATACTAATTTTACCAGTAATGTTTCTGATATACTAGCAGCAGCCCAATATCTAGGTGAGCATCATGAAGCTCCAAAGATTTTAATAGGCCATTCCTTAGGTGGAGCTGCCGTGATATTTGCCGCATCCCAGCTAGAAAGTCTAAAAGCCGTAGCAACAGTCGGTGCACCGTCTGAACCAGATCATGTGACACACCTGATTCAGGATCAAATTGAGGATATCATAGCTATGGGCAAAGCTAACGTCAATATTGGGGGTCGTACTTTTACTATAAAAAAGCAATTTCTAGATGATCTTCAGAGTAAGGACATGTTCACCATATTACGAGATTTGAAATTACCCCTGTTGGTGATGCACTCACCACAAGATACTATTGTCACCATAGATAACGCTGCTGAAATTTATAAAGCAGCTTATCATCCAAAAAGCTTTGTGTCTTTAGATCGAGCTGATCATATGTTGACTGATAAAAGAGATGCAGCTTACGCTGGTGATATTATTGCCAACTGGGTGAAGCGATACATCATTATTCCTGAAAAGCAAGAACTCAAATCCGATCGATCTGTTGCTGCAAGATTAGGCTCAGTTGGATTTACGGCTGAAATTCGAGCTGGTGATCATGGACTCTTAGCAGATGAATCAGAACAGGTAGGAGGTGATGATTTTGGCCCCTCCCCTTACCAGTACTTATCTGCTGCCCTAGCCTCTTGCACCGTCATGACTTTACAAATGTATGCGCGCAGAAAAAAATGGGATTTGAAATCTGTAAGTGTACACATTGACTATGCTAAGAGATACGTTGATGACTGCAAAGGATGCTCAGAATCTGAACGTAAAATCGAAGCCTTCAATAAAGTTATCGAATTAGAAGGCGATCTTGATGACAAGCAGAAAGCAAGATTGCTAGAAATTGCAGAACGCTGTCCCGTGAATCAAACCTTGCAAAAGACGGTACAGATAAACTCTTCACTTGCATAATGAGCATTAGAAACAAAACAGGTCTAGATTATAGATTACAAAACCCTCATGCCAAGAAGGCATGAGGGTTTTATAATTTTAAAGTCGATTGCCTATATAGAAATAGAAAAAATAAATCTAACCTAAAGGCCACATCATTTTCTTCTTTAATCCTTCCGGCATTCCTTTTTTATTTTTGTTGTAGGGCTTTTTCTTACCCTTTGGTGGCTTCTTGTTACTACCATCTGACTTATTATTATCTTGATGTTTAGGCTTCTTTTGATCGTGCTTTTTATCGGCGATATTATTTGCTTCCTCACCTTGCTTTTCAGCAGCAGCAGCACGTTTTTCTGAAAATTTAGATTTAGGCGGCTTTCGCTTATCTAGTTTCTTCTGATTTTTATTTCTATCCTTTTGATTTTTGTCCTTTCGATTTTTTTTATTGTTTCCTTTTTGATTGTTCTCGCCGTTGGCCTCAAGAGCAGGATCCACATCACTCTGTGGGAATGGATGGTCAGATACCACATCAATCTTTCTGCCAATTAGCTTTTGTATATCCCTAACATAATCTCGCTCAGTATGATCGCAAAATGAAATGGCAACACCATCTTTACCAGCTCTTCCACTACGTCCTATGCGGTGCACATACGTCTCAGGCATATTGCTAATTTCAAAATTTATCACATATTTTAAGCTATCAATATCAATACCTCTAGCAGCAATATCAGTTGCTACAAGCACTCTTAGTTTGCCATCTTTAAAAGCTTTTAGAGCTTTCTGGCGATTATTTTGCGACTTGTCACCGTGGATAGCTGCTGCCTTACTCCCCTTCTTGGTTAGCAATCTTGCTACCTTGTCGGCTCCGTATTTGGTACGTGTAAATACCAACACGCTCTCCATTTTCTCATCTTGCAATACATGTAAAAGCAAATCGCGCTTCTGCTTTTTATTTGTGAAGTACACATATTGACTGATCGTATCTACAGTAGAACTTACTGGAGTTACTTCGATACGTTCAGGATTAACCAAAATGGTACTTGCTAATTTTGTAATATTATCTGGCATGGTAGCAGAGAAAAAGAGAGACTGTCTTTTCTTAGGTATTACTTTCAACAACTTTTTAATGTCATGGATAAAGCCCATGTCTAACATTCTATCAGCCTCATCCAAAACGAATATCTTGATATCTTTTAAAGAGACTATACCTTGATTCATGAGATCTAGAAGACGGCCAGGAGTAGCTGTTAAGATATGTACTCCCTGCTTGATAGCACGCACTTGTCCAGCCTGATTAACACCACCAAATACAACGGTGGATTTGATATTTGTATGCTTAGCATAAGCCTTAAAGTTCTCATCTATTTGAATAGCAAGCTCCCTTGTCGGAGTAACTATTAGACAACGAATTGGTATTTTACCCTGCTTATCGTTTTCGTGTTTGTAAACGGTTTGCAAAATTGGAATAGCAAAAGCAGCTGTCTTTCCGCTTCCCGTTTGGGCGCATCCGATGACGTCTCTTTTATTAAGTATATGCGGTATTGCAGATTTTTGTATGGGGGTTGGGGTCTCGTATCCCTTCTCTGATAATGCTTTCAGGATAGGATCTATGAGATCTAATTGTTTAAAGGACATAATTGTTATATATATTAAATACCGTGTATCGGCTTGAATTTAAAAGATGCAAAGATAGGGTTTTACTATACCTAATACCTAGTATGAGACCATTATCTTTTCTCATAAACTAAGTCATTAAGCAGTATGACATAATATATACATTTTCAGGGAATTAGTAAAGTGTATTAAAGATATGTATTTAGATTATTTGGGGCCATCCTGACTTACGTTGCCCTACAGTCAGGACCGGGTCATCCGCTACTCGTAGGTCTACTCGGTACTACGTCTCCCTCTGGAGAGACTCGCACTCCCATGTAAGGACATGGGCTAGCTACTACCCCTTGTCCATTGGATTTGAGTAATTATTCAGGGCAGTTGTCCATTATAATTTGTTCAGTAATAGAACCAACATTAGATGAGTTTATAGCTAATGGCGTGGCTTGAATCGTACCTAATAAATCACATACTTCTTCGATTTCGATCTCTCCAATTATATCGAAATCTTGTATAAAGTCAACTAATATTGAATCAACAAATGTCTCTCCATTGTATCGTGTATAAGTAGGCAAATTGTATACTATTCTGTCTTTTGCTCGATTAAGCCAGGAGTAATCGTTACCACCATTAGTTGCCACTATTCTTGTTCTCCTAGGCATTGTCAAAGAGTCAACTCCAGGGTTTTTCCCATCGGGATTTACAGTCGTTCCAAATAGCTCTAAAGTAAAATCTCGACTAGGCATAGAAAGCTCACTAAAAGATTCGAGTGAAGTAAGTTTTGGGTTTCCAGTTACAGTAGCATGAAATAAAAAATCTATTGGTTGTAGTGACTTTACCCAAGTTGTCAATTCAGCATTATTTGTAACAATCATAGAATCTAAAAGAACCTCATCATAAACGTCATCTAGCATATTTGATCCAATATCAATAGATGTTAATTTTGGATTGTTATCAATAATACATTTCGAGGCGACAACTGCTACTTTTTTTAGATTTATAATCGTCAAATTAGAGCAATTCACAATTTCTAAACCATTTCTAAATTGCTCAATATTTTTAAGAAAAGAAAGATCTGTGATATCATCAGATTCTATTTTCAAATTTCCGAGCCAAAATCGATAATTATCAAATAGTGAAAGGTCAACGATAGGATCATTACAGTTCCCTGTTGGGTTCAGTATTTCAATATCTCCTTTAAAACCCACTTCAGGGTCATCTAAATTATAAATGGCATCCCCTATTATGCTTTTCACCATATCTGCCTCAGATTGACAGCTGATGGTGTAGACGTTTTCAAAGGTCACCAGTTCATCGCCCTCACAGCTCATCAAAAACGGGACTAATGATATAATCAAAATAAAAAAGGATTTCATATTTCTCTGTTGTAATTGACGTGCAATATACTGCCATATACCTAGCTAGAAAAGTATAACGCTGTTAAATCAATATTGGTGCATAAATCTGACTATATAGTACTTTTGGCCTAGTGATGTGCAAGTGTGAGGCCTCGGGCCGAAGACCCAGCCTGAAAGAGGTTTCGTGTGATGGCTGGCTGGGGCCGAGCGGATAGCGAGCACTGTAACGTAACGGCGATAAAAGGCCGACCTTAGGAGGAATTCTATCGCAGGCCCCACTTTCGCCTTACTGCCTCTAAACAATTAGTTAAACCCGGAATACTTATTTGCTCTACCAACAAGTAAGATTACCGTTCGATAAAGTATATTTTGGACTACATATATTTAAGATACTCCGTGATCTTCGATTTGCAATTCCACCAAATACCTAAACGCCCACTTCCAATGAATAACGCACTTCCCTACCCTAGCTTCATCAAAAATATCTAACAACTCTTTCTTGCGAAAAGATCGACTTATAGCTTTGAGACCATCGGAAAGAATCATCTTTGAAAAACCTAAAATAAAGCCTAGTAATTGAAATCCGCGATAACTTATAACACTGCGTTGCAGTTCACTGAAGATAATTTTATGATGAATACTATTGGCGTTTTTTCTGAGGAAAGAGATCAGCTCTTGGTCAGTAAAATGATACATGAAGTGAGTACTGATCAGGATATCGCACCCGGGCAAGACAAAATTGGGATGTAAAATATCAGAGGCTATGAAATTTATTGCAGGAGACACTTGAGTATTTACTTTGGCCAATTCTATTATGTTTGAATTACCATCAATACCAGTCAAATGCACTTCTTTACCAATTTTAGCGCTATAATTTGCAATTGCTCTAAGGATATCTGCGCCACCACATCCAAGATCTACAATCCTGAGTGGCTTGTTGTTATGCTGAATCAAAGGTTTCAATACGTTTAGAATAACATTGGTATTCCCTAGGTATTTATTGACGGTCGAAAGTTCAGAAATAGTTACTTTTAGTTCTTTTCCTTGTAGAGAGAAATTGTCCATATCTTCCTCTACAAAGCGGCGTGATTTGAGAAAGTCTATACGCATCTAGTCTGCTTCTTTACCAAAAATCAGTTGATATAGTTTATCTACACCCCAATTTCCTAGCGGGTAATACAAGGCAAAGAATAAAGCCATACCAAGTGAGAAATTTTGCGGAGAGAACAACTGATCTAAAAGATTGTCAGGATACGCATAGGATGATCTCAGTGTATAGCCACCAAACTCTAATACTCCCATAGTAACTAAACCATATGCGTACTGAGCATGAAATGGAAGCTTTCGAAGCAATAGGGAAATAGGCACCATATAGACGATATAGCAAGTGATCACCTGCCACCAATAAGTGAATCGAGCGATCTCAACCGAAGTTCCAAACTTATCCATAGCCACGCCCCAGATAAAATAGACAACACAATATAGTACGATTAATTTCGGGTCTACATCAAATTTTTTCTTTGCAAATTGTTTGAAATCCTCTACCATTATTTAGATTCCTGTGTGTTTATAAAATGTATAAGCACCATAATTTCCATGATGACTGATGCTGACTGGAGAAACCTTTTGATTCTTTGTATTATATATATAGGGAACTCTTTTATCTGTGTACTGAATTTCTACATCCTCCAACGGAATTGAATATGACTCACTGATTTGTTCTCGTAATGATCTTTTCAAATTATGCAGGTCAGCAACTATACCAGTATGGATTGCGGGTAAACCATTATATCGTTGGGCGGCTGCGGTATGAATATAGTCTTCTGTAAATTCTGTGATGGTTTCTAAAACCATATCTCCAAAGCGCACTTTACCATCAATATTATTCAAAATCTGAGTTTCGAAATAGGAAGGATTGAACGCATGTTCAAAGCCCTTCTGAATGTTGACCTTGTAGGCACTTTCTTTCATGGACCATATTCGCCAGACAGTACTAAAAGGATCATGACTTCTAAGTATTACATCTTGCTCTTCTAGCGAGCATACTTTATCTAGCCATCCAGACCTTGTCCAATCAGTACTTTCTCTAGTAAGTGCAGTATCTATGATATCATTTCCAAGCATAAATTAAGCTGGTAATTTACTTTCGATAATTTGTATAGCAGATTTTACATTGAGCATCTTTTCCATCGACTCATTATCTATAGCTATATCATACTTATCCTCAATATCGAGTACAATGTCTACCAAGTTTGCGGAATTAACTTTAAGATCTTTGATAAAATCGGTGTCCATAGATAAGTTAGCATATGCCTCTTTATCCTGTACATAAGGCTTAATGACTTCTTTAAGTTCTCTAAGTAAAGTATCCTTATCCATGCTATAATTTTAATCTTTGAATTTTTTGAATAAAAGACAAGCGTTGACATCACCGAAACCGAAACTTGCTTTGGCTAAGATATTAATTTCTTTCTTGATCAGTTTTTGCGGGATAGAATCTTTGGATATGAGCTGACCTATTTCGGGATGCAAATCTTCGCAGTTGATATTCGGAAAGATAAAATCCTCATTTACTTGCAGTACACTAGCGACCGCCTCTATAGATGCACCTGCTGCAAGACAGTGACCAATGGATGATTTTAGTGTATTGATTGGAGGGAAGTCAGCTCCATTAAGTTGTAATGCTTCAGTCCAATTCTGTATCTCTGTTGGATCTTTAATTGTAGCCGTCAGATGTCCATTGATTGCATCGATCTCTATTGCTTGTACACCCGTATTTTCTAATGCTTGCCTTATACATCTCTGTACAGCTACTGAATTTGGTGCCGTCATAGTACCTCCATTCCGATGTCCTCCAGAATTAATCTCTCCACCTAAAATCTCTGCATAAATCTGAGCATCTCTAGCTTCTGCAATCTCAAGACTTTCTATCACTAGTGCTCCTCCCCCACTGCCAGGTACAAAACCAGAAGCAGTGGCACTCATAGGTCGCGAACCTTTTTCGGGATCACTGTTGTGCTTATATGTGAGTACACGCATCGCATCAAATCCTCCCCATAAGTAAGGACCATGATCACTGCAACTGCCTACCAACATCCTATCTGCTCGACCTGATTGAATGCGATCAAAACCCATCAATATGGATTCTGCACCAGTGATACAAGCGGATGAATTGGTTGTAACCTGATTTCCTAATCCAAGTATGCCTCCGAGATAAGCACTGATACCACTATTCATAATTTGTGCTACGACAGTACTACCTAATCTTCTTACTTTGAAATCATCCACTTTATATATAGACTCTCTGAATTTATCAATACCTGAAGTACCAGTGCCAAATATGATCCCTGTGTGAAAATCTACTTCATCGGATAAATCAAGACCAGCATCTCGCCAAGCATCTAATCCAGACATCACTCCATAAAGGATACCAGAACTATTAAAATTTCTGAGTTGAAGTTCTGAAAGGTATTCTCTTTTTTTCTCTTCGCTTACTATAGGTTGACCTGCAATTTGGCAGGAGAATTTGAGTCGTTCCAACTCAGGAATAAAACGTATACCAGAAGTACCATTCTGGATGGCAGTCCTGAACTGATTAAGCCCTACTCCATTGGGAGCTGCAACACCTAAACCCGTAATGACCACTCTCCTACTCATAATTTGTTAGCATTCCTGCTATTTTGCCGCGAGCAACTAATTCATCTTTACCATTAAACATTTCGATGTAGCACTTTAATTTATTGAATCTGAAATACTCCTTAGTGCTCTTCACCGTTACCGTCTCATTTGGGTAAACTGCTTTAAAAAAATCAATTTCGGTTGAGCTCATTGCAATTTGGAGTTGATCCAAATTTTTAGATTCTTGATTCATAATTACAATTCCCAAGCAAACCAATCCGATCTGCGCCATTGTTTCTGTCAGTATTACACCTGGAGTGATAGGATTGTTTTTGAAATGGCCTTGATAAAAAGGTAGATCTTCTCTATAGGTAAATTTTCCAACTATCTCTTTTTCATCAAAGTGTACTAACTCCTCTACGAACATAAAGGGCTCCTCATAAGGTAATATGGCTATAATATCTTCAGCCGTCATTATCTCAAATGTTCTCCTCCGTTTACCGGTATTGTGGTTCCATTGATCCAACTGGATTCTGGTTTTACCAATAAATATACAACATTTGCGACATCTTCTGGCTTTGTTAATCTATGGTATGGGTTTCGTTGAATGGATTCATTTATGAGCTGATCACTACGAGGGATCATGCGTAATGCGGCTGTATCAGTAACACCAGCTTGTATGCAGTTGGCTTTAATGCCATATGGAGCAAACTCCAAAGCAATACTTCTGGTAATAGACTCTAGGACAACCTTTGCCGCAGATACTGCAGCATAATTTTCCCAAACCTTAGTATTTCCCTCACTCGTAAAACTTAGCACTCTTGCGTCATGAGCGAAAAGCTGATTATCGAAAAGTGACTTTGTCCAATCGTACAAACTGATTCCCATGCTTTCTATAGTCAAATGAAAATCATCATTTTGTAAAGTAGATTGATCATCAGAAATCATTGGTTTGAGATTACCCTTCGCGATACTGTGTACCAAGGTTTTGATATGATCTTGTTTTTGAAATTTAGCTTTGATCTCTTCAATAATCTCGACTCTCTTTTCAGGACGTGTTATATCCATATTGAAAGAAAGCAATTGGATTTTATGCTGTTGTTCTAATTCAGTAAAGGCAGCTTCTATATGTTCTAGATCTAGTTTACGTGCTCTGTAGCAAAGACACAAATTTAATCCGTGTTGAGCAAGCTTCTTAGCTGTCGCTAATCCTAAGCCGCTTGAAGCACCTAGAATAATCGCCCATTCTGATTTTCCTGCAAACTCCGCTACCATTGTAATAGAATTCTTTGAGCAGTAAAACCAGGTCCAAAGCTAAGCATAAGACCAAGGTCTCCCTTCTGAGGCTTATTTTGCATGAATCTTTCGAGAACATAAATAACAGTTGCACTTGACATATTACCGTAGTCTTTAAGTACCGCTTTAGTGATATCAATATTCTTACCCAGTGACCCAAACAAGTCTTCGATGGTTTGGACAATCTTTTTTCCACCTGGATGAAATATCAAGTGATCTATGTCTTCGATTGTAGTATTGTGGTCTTCTAAAAATGGATGTACAATCTTCGGGAAGTGTTCTGAGATGACGTTAGGGACTTCTTTATCTAATACCATCTGTAGACCGCTATTTTTCACCTCAAAACCCATCATGTGGATCGCATCATAGAAGTGATACATTGCCTCCCCTATTATTTCTGGGCCTTGCTCTTCTTCATGAGAAGATAGTATTGCGCATGCACAACCATCTCCAAAGATAGCAGCACTTACTATGTTGGTCATCGTGTAATCCTCTAACTGGAAGGTAGAGGTTGGTGATTCGACTGCAATCACAGCTGCCCGTTTATTAGGATTAGCTTTAAGAAAGTTGTGTGCATAGATCATTCCTGAAACGCCTGCTACACATCCCATCTCCGTAATTGGTAAACGGACGATGTCTTGCTTCATCTTTAGCTTATTGATCAAATAAGCATCTACCGATGGAATCATGATACCTGTGCAACTCACCGTAATGATATAATCTAATTCTTGCGCAACTAGTTCTGCTTTGTCCAGTGCTTTTGATAATGCGTTCTCAGCAAGTGCTATAGTTTCCTGCTTGTAGACAGCATTTTTCTCCTCGAATGATGTCTTAATAAATACCTCTTCGGCACTAAGAATAGAATACCGTCTTTCTACACCTGCACCTTCAAAAAGCTTAATCACTTTTCTTTGAAAACGTTCATCTTGCTCACTCATCCATGCTTTCACAAAGGGTATGATTTCCTCAGTACTCTTCGTATAAGGAGGTAAATGGGTAGCAACAGATGTTATTCTTACACTCATCCTTTTCTAATTATCCATTCATATCTAAATGCCCACTTCCACTCAATAGAACTTATATATGGAAGCTTACTAGCATGTTGCTCTAAATCTTTCTTCTTAAATCCTTTTAATATGGAGAGAAGCCCATCATTTCTAACCATCTTATTTCCGAAAAATAAAGTAATAAAGCTAAATAAATAATAAGCGACTGAATGTCGATGCAGATCATTAATAACTACACCAAGACGAGCTTGATCTGTCCATTGTTTGATTAACTCGTTAACTTTATCACATTCAAAATGGTGCAAAAATAAGGTAGATAGGCCAATATCGTATTCTAGATTTGCAAATTCTTCACTATCAATATCGCATTGCAAGTATTGAATATTACTGTAATCATTAGAAAGATTTTTCGCATATTCAAGTGTGGCTGCATTCGCATCTATTCCTAACAAATTAAATTTTAGAGAATTCGCTTTAGCATAATCAGCTAACACACGAAGGATATCCCCGCCTCCACAACCTAAATCAACAATTGTAAACTCTTTAGAATTATCTTCTTTTTGGAGGAGCTTTTTTACCCCATTTAAAGTAAGTTGATTACCTCCAAGCCACTTATTGATCATGCTCAATTTATCAAGTGCGCCAGTGAGTAATTCGCCGCTCATGTCTAAATCATCCATGATTTCAATATCGTTCCTTCGGTATGTTGTATCTATGAACATTACTTTGCCGCTTGCATTGGTTTTCCGTGGGTTTTACGGATGATGAAAGGTAATACAAAAGGGAAAGCTTTTAGAAAAATCATAATCATTTCTGAAAGAATCCCTAATCTAAATAATCTAGATATGATATGTCCATTATTTAATCTAGAACTAAATTCCTTCTTCCACAGCTTGTCATATGCTTCCTCCAAGGATGCTCTGTCTGGCAGCACACCTTTACTAAAATCAAGTATTAGTTCTGAGACCATTTGTGCAGACCTGATGGCCATGCCCATGCCATTACCAGCAAGTGGATGAATCATACCTGCACTGTCACCACACATCAAAATGTGTTCTTCTACAGGTTTTTTTATGGCGAAAGAAACTTGGCTTATCGTGAGTGGCTTTTCAAAAGCAAGTTCAAAGTTTTCAAAAGCTGATTCCAGAAATTTATTTTTACATACAACTTGCTGCTGAAATTCATCAATATTTTTATATTTTTTGAAGGAATCATAATCCGAAATATAGCAAACATTGATGTGGTCATTTTCCACTTTGGAAACGCCACAATAACCACCAGTAAAATTGTGCAATCCTACTGCCTTCTCAGGAAAATCACCTTTATAGTGCGCCTTTACTGCTAAGTATGGTGATGGTTGTTTGATAAAGTCTCTATTGAGTTTGATATCTAAGTTAGATCTTTTACCAAAAGAGCCGATGACCAAATCTGCCTCATAAAGTTCGTTTTTACCCGTACGAACCTCAAAGTAATTACCGATAAAATCAATTTGCTGAACTGTGTTATGGACGATTTTAGTGCCAGCAGCAATTGCCTGTTTAGCTAATTCGGAATCGATGCAATATCTACTGATGCTAAAACCTCCCATCGGTAAAGTAGTGCTCACGGATCTACTACCAGGTGTGCTTAATGTAAATACACTGATAGCCTTAGCGCCAAATCCAAAAGGATCAAAACCAAGAGATTGTAGATAAGGTAGGACTTCATTAGAAATATACTCTCCGCAGACTTTGTGTCTTGGATAAGCATGTTTCTCGATTAAGGTTACTTCTAAGCCACGTAAAGACAGATGTAAAGCACTCACTAAGCCTCCTAATCCTCCTCCAATTATAATGATGCGCTGTCCCAAATTTGATTACTGATTTCTTGTGTTTAACAACACCTAAGAGTAACATTAGTTTTGATGTTAAATTAAACATGAGATAAGAATTTTCTAGTCACTACTAACAATGCTACATGTTTGGAAATAGATTTGTCGGTGCGACAGCGCTTGCGCTCAAAGCAAATCGCTCGGAGAGCGCAAGTACAAGCGGTAGAAGCGACATTCCTTTGTTTCGCTTTGCGAAAAAAGGGATACAGCGTATGACGTGGTACCGTTCCGATTTTCATCGGGATCGGTATGAACCCAGAAAGTTCAATTAAGTTTGAGTCCACTCCGAAAACTAACGAATTGCATAAAATGGAGTATTTTGGATGTGAGTTTTCGGAGTGGACTCAAGTTTCATTGATAAAGGTGGTGACAGCTTCAATACTATTTACTTTCATTTTATTTTTTTTGCACCATTTGCCGAAATCACCATAAATTGATAATGCATTGATAATGTCTTTCTTATTCATTTTAAAGGTTTTCTCACCTTTCTCATTAATGAGAATCAATCGATAGCTTCTGTTAAAAGTTTTGCGCTCAACAGTCTGACCTGGTAGCTGATCTGTCACTGCATTCATAGCTACATAAAAATCTAAAAAGAGCATTCTATTTTCCTTATTACAAAGCAAAATATGATAACTAGATTGAGATTTTAATTTGGATCCATGTATAAAAACTAGACTGTCAAGAAACTGTAATTCCTTCCGATCAACAGTCGACATATCATCAATAACAATACGTGGAATGGTTGAGGGTACTGCTGTAATATACTGCTTTTCATTTTTTTGGACTTCCATGTACTTGTCCTCTCCATTAAAGTTGATTTTGATACCATCGTATTGTACACCATATAAATCGTATAACTTGGCCTCTGTGAAACTCTTAAAAAGATAACAATTTCCTTTTATGCCAGCATAGCGTTTGGTATCAACGTCTTTTAAATTCTTGAATATGACTTCGTCTATCTGAGCGGATGCATTGATAAACAGTAATAGCGTCACAAACGGTAAGAGGAGTTTGAAAATTCTGGTTAATTTCATGCTTATCTATTTATTACGTAAGGGGCACCTCCATAAACTACATCCTTATTCCATCAAAAAATTAAAAATTTTCATAAGCGAATTAAAGCAAATCATACTTTGTCGTTCGTCAGTCGAATAGGTAAGGCTATTACGAAAGCTAGGTATAAGGATATTGCACGCTGCCATAGGCTTGTGGCAGTTCCTTCCTTAACATGATCCGCTGGATCATATTTGCTTCGCAACAGTCACTCATTCTTTCGATCCAAGAGTCAGCTAATGGAGCTGACTTAAAGCTAAGTTATAATTCTCTAAATAAATATTACTTATATTCATTTATGATAAAATTAACTAATTTGATAAGTGTTGGCTCCTTTATCAACATACAAATCATTATAGACGTGCCTTAGATATACTTTCCAAAACAGATACTATTCTCCACCCCGGCGTACTGCCCATAATTATCAATAATTTTGAATTCTGCTTTTCGATAAAGGGCTATGGCTTCCGGTTGTGCATGTCCAGTCTCTAGGATGCATTTAGTAAATCCAAGTTCTTTAGCCCATGCTTCTAATGCCATTAGGATCTGTAAGGCATAACCAAAACGACGATGTTCAAGCGGTACATACATTCTCTTGATTTCCATCGTTTCCTGATCGTATTGTTTGATAGCACCGCAAGCAACTGTCGTATTGTGAATATAGGCGACAATAACAAACTTGATCTGATCTGAACCGTTAAATTGATGATAGAAATCATGATCATCTCCATCTCGAATACTAAGCTCCGCATCAAGTTTGATCACCAAAGATTTAAAGTCTTCATTGCTAGCATCAGTTCGAATAATGTCTATCCTTGAGTTCATAACTCTTTATACATTTTGTAGTGAGGTATACCCACTTCCTTAAACATCTTACCTTTTGTTTTATATCCTAGTTTCTTGTAAAAAGCGACAGCTGTTTTGCGCGCATGTAGTTCAATGATCTTAAATTTTAGGTCTTTAGAGAATAGTTCACTTGCTTGCACAAGTGCTGTCCCTACACCTTTACTTTGTTGAGTTTCGGCAACGGCTACTTGACGCATTTTAATTTCTCGCTTACTTAGAGGTTGCAGTGTTAAACAGGCATGAAGGGTAGAATATTGATCATATACACCTAAGTGGTGACTTTCCCATTCTGTTTGTATGTCTTCAGGGTCAAATTCTAAACCAAGCGGAATGCGCAAAATATCATTACGCAATGCCAATGCTTCATCAAATGCTGGTGTTCCAAAATCAATTTGCAGTATTTCCATTATTTACTAGTGTTCCAGTGGAAAAGTATCATCTGTGAGATACATACTTTTTGCGAATGCTTGATGATCGAAACCACCTAGTGCATCAAGACTATCAAAATAATTTACCATTTGCTCTGTCGGCATATTGCCAGTCAAATCATCAGTAGCCATAGGACAGCCACCATAGCCTCTGATGGCGCCATCAAATCGGCGGCATCCACTATCGTAAGCTGATTGGATCTTTTCCTTCCAATTATGTGGCTGCGTATGCAAATGAGCTCCAAAAGTGAGATCAGTGTATGCAGGAATCAAATTTGAAAATAGATAGCTGATACTCTCAGGAGTACTGACACCTATGGTATCCGATAAAGAGAATATTTTGATTCCAAGTTCTTTAAGTTTAGAAACCCATTTTTGAACGATATCGACATTCCAATCATCGCCATAAGGGTTGCCAAAACCCATAGAAATGTATAGCACCATTTCCTTATTGTTCTTGAGACACAACTCTTGTATCTGCTCAACCCTCTCTAATGATTCCTCAATCGTAGCATTGGTGTTTCGCAACTGAAAAGTTTCGCTTATTGAAAATGGATACCCTAAATACTGTATCTGTTCGAACTGCGCCGCATCAATAGCTCCTCTTAAATTAGCAACGATGGCAAGTAGACGAGATGAAGTGGTATCCAAGTCAAGATTCCCTAGAACTTTGGCTGTATCAGCCATCTGTGGAATAGCTTTGGGAGAGACAAAACTACCAAAGTCAATGGTATGAAAACCTACCTTCAGCAGGCTATTGATATAGGCAACCTTCTTTTCTGTCGGAATGAAGGGTTTCATTCCTTGCATGGCATCTCTTGGACATTCCACTAATTGAATCATAAAATCAGGTACCTATTTTGATTCTCAAATATACTGGTAAATTCATAAGAAGTTCCTTAAAATAGATTCCAATATTATTTATTGGGCATATTGAACAATCTGGTGTACTTTTGTTTAATATTTAAACTGTAGTATGAAGAATAAAGGTTGGTTAACTTTAACTGGATTTACCCTTTTTTTTACGGGAATAATCTCGATTGTGCTGAGTATGATTGGGGTTAACTTCGCTATCTTCAGCTTTTTAGCTAAGACAAGTGGTATGCTTGCGTTTATCTTCTATCTGGTATTGATGCTCCTAGGTTTAATGCTGGTTATCGTACCAAACACAAACCTTAGTAATGATGAGGAGATAGTAGAGTAATCATTTGCATTCCTCAAGTTTTGCTTTCACATCTACAAATTTCACAAATGGCAGATCATTTCCAAAATTGTGATTGATGTAGTTCATGATGTTTGTGATTTCAAATGCTGTGATCTTAGGCATAGCAGGCATAGGCATTTCGTATTCCTTTCCATTTACCTTAATCTGCCCTTCCATTCCTTCTCTTATAATGCAAGGTACAGTTTCATTAAACTTGGCGAGATAGTCCGAGTTTGCTAGTGGCGGATATAAGGAACGTAAACCTTGACCAGATTCTAGGTGGCAACTACTGCAATAATAATTATACAATTCTCTTCCCTGACTATATTCTACAGTTGAGCAAGAGTGCGTTATGACTGACAATACAGCGAATAAACTTAAAGTGAAAACAATGAGGCTATTTTTCATTCAATAGTTTTTCGATGTCCTGTATAAAACGCTCTACATCCTGCTCATCTAATCCATTACAAAAGGATCTTATATGTTTGTTCTTATCGATCAGCACCAGCCGACCATCATGATTGAATCCTCCTGGCGCTTCAGAATCCTCTATTGCAATATGAAAAAAATCATTGGCTACCTCATAAATAAAATCCTTATCTCCAGTAACAAAATGCCAATCACTTTTTGGGATTTCTAATCGATCTGCGTACCACTTGAGTCGCTCTACATCATCATACTTTGGGTCAATACTGACCGAAAGCAAACCAAGAATATTAGTGCCTTTAAACCGCTCAAAAATACGCAATTCCTGCTCTTTAACCTTCGGACATATAGTTGGACAAGAGGTGAAGAAGTAATCTACCACATAAGCTTGGCCTTGAAAAGTTTCTGGAGTGATACTGTCTCCGTATTGATCAAGGAAAATAAACTCCGGAATTTCATGATAAACCATTGCTCCATTTATCTCTTGCTTTTCACCGAGTATAGGCAAGGGGTCTGATGATACAACAGTCTCCTTCTTTTCTTCGCTGCCACAAGAACACAAAATGCCCAACACTGCAAATAAAATTATGAAGGGTAACTCTATGTTATAGCTGCTCATGTAAAAGATTTTCTATATCATTAAAAAAGCCATCTACTTCAGCTGGTATCAAAGCATCACAGAAGCCTCTAATGTGCCCATGTTGATCTATCAAAACGAGCTTTCCATCGTGATCAAAACCACCTGGAGATTTCTCGTTTACAATAGCTGTATGAAAAAAGCCAGCGGCATTATCGTAGATTTGATCCTTGTCCCCCGTTACGAAGTGCCAATTTCCTTTCTCAATTCCTAATCCGTTAGCATATTTGCCTAGACGTTCGATATCATCGTATTTTGGATCTATACTGACCGAAAGAAATGAAAGATTTGGACTGTCTTTGTATATGTCATAGAGTCGAAGTTCTTGTGCCTTTACCCTTGGGCAAATAGTTGGACAAGAAGTGAAAAAATAGTCCACTATATATGCTTTATTCTTAAAACTTGCATTGTTAATCCTATCACCGTATTGGTTAGTAAATGTAAAGTCTGGCACTATGTGGTAGACAGTATCTCCATCAACTATATCTCTGTGGCCGAGTATCGGTAATTCCTCATGAATAACCTCCTTGCTTCCACAGCTACAAAATGTAAATATTACTATTATTATATAGATGACTGTTTTCATACTATTGTCCTAGTAAGGCTTTACTTGATTCGATTGATTTCTTCATTCTTGTTGAAACCGTTGATATTTTATCTCTTTCCAATTTCAAATAAGCTATCGCTTCATCATCAGGCACTTTCTTTCCTGGTACATCAAGATTATGCATCCAGTCCATCATGCTATCACCAGAATCACTGAGACGTTGCAAGGTCGCTTTGATCATGACTAAGGAGTCAGGGCTTGATGTGTTTTCGATTTTCTTTTTTAGCCCTTTTTCTAGTCGATGTATAGTGCCCATTTCAGGCATAACTTCATCGTGAATAGCCATCATCTCGTCATATGCCTTATTCCGCTCTGGATTGTCACTGTGCGAGCATGAAGACAAACTAAATAGCAAAGAGGAAAAGACGAATGAAATATAGTAATTGAGTTTCATAATTTCACTTTTTTGATTCTTCACAAATGAAACACTTTTTAAAGAAAAAAGATTAAATTCTTATTACAATATGACCTTCTTCCGATAATTCTTTTTGTCGGAATGATGCTTCTTATTTTTAAGCCTTACTTCATTGACTCTTGCACTTGGCTTTCTCTTTTTTCTCTGTTTTTTAGGTAATATTGCTTTTTCAATTAGTTCGATAAATTTTTTTGTAGCGAGTTGCCTATTTTTCAATTGTGATCTTGTCGAGCTAACTTGTAGTCTCAAATATCCATCGGTATTTACACGACTATTTAAGGCGTCCCATATTTTATTTTTTTCTACCGAGTCAATACCTCTTGAGGCATGAATGTCAAAATACAATTCTACCTTTGTAGAAACCTTATTTACGTGCTGGCCCCCACTCCCAGCGCTGCGAGTGAAAGAAAATTTGAGCTCTTTAAATAAGATTTCTTTGTCCATTTTAAAATTTATTATATTGTATTGTCGTTTTGACAAACCAAATATGAAGCTTTATGTTGTATTATTGCATCAATTGATTAAAAATTGACATGATAACCAAAAAAGCAATCGTATGGTTCCGACAGGATCTGAGAATTCATGACAATGAAGCACTCTGTGAAGCCATCTCCAATTCAGATATTATTATTCCTGTCTATGTTTTTGATCCTAGGATATTCACTGCTAAGACACCGAACGGTTTTCTTAAAACAGATAAATACCGAGCCCGTTTTATAATCGAAGGTGTTGCAGATCTCAGTAAAAGTCTTGAATCTTTAGGCAGTAAGTTGATCATACGTATTGGTAAGCCTGAGGATGAAGTTTACGAAATTGCTTCTGAGGCTAAAACGTCGATGATCTACTGCAATCGTGAGCGAACTGAAGAGGAACTAAAAGTCCAAGATAGATTAGAGGAAAAGCTTTGGTCTATTGGCCAAGAGATTCGTTTTAGTCGCGGTAAATTACTGTATCACACTCAGGATTTACCTTTTCCCGTTACCCACACACCAGATATTTTTACTCAGTTTCGCAAGGAGGTTGAAAAAATGGTTCCAGTCCGTGACCCCTTCCCTGTTCCATCTGAGTCTTTAACACCACCGAATGAGGATATCCATTCAGAACCTTTACCAGGACTGCAGATATTTGGTCACGACGAATTTGAGACGGACCCACGCGCTGCACTTGTATTCAAAGGGGGTGAAACTGCGGCCTTAGAACGATTAGACTACTACCTGTTTCAGAGTAAACATATTTCAACCTATCGGGATACTAGAAATGGGATGATTGGTGGAGATTACTCTTCAAAGTTTTCCCCTTGGTTAGCTCAAGGCTGCATTTCTCCAAAGCAAATATTTCAGAGTATCAAGAAGTATGAGGAGGAATATGGCAGCAATAAGTCAACTTACTGGCTTTATTTTGAACTAATGTGGCGCGATTTCTTCAGGTTGATGGCCAAAAAACACAAGAATGCTATTTTCAAAAAAGAGGGCACAAAAAATGAATTAACAAAGTCCCTGATTAATGATAAAAGTTTATTTAACGTTTGGATCAATGGTAAGACTGGTGTGCCCCTCATCGATGCTAATATGCGCGAGCTGGCTCAGACAGGCTTCATGTCCAACCGAGGTAGACAGATTGTAGCCAGCTTCTTGGTAAATGATCTTCACATCAATTGGAAATGGGGCGCTGAGTATTTTGAATCCCTACTTATAGATTATGACGTAGCTAGTAATTGGGGTAACTGGAATTATATAGCAGGTGTCGGTTCTGATCCACGAGAGAATCGATATTTCAATATTCTAAGCCAAGCCAGTAAGTACGACCCAAAAGGTAAGTACGTTAAACTTTGGTTGCCAGAGTTAGCATCTATTCCATCTAGCAAGATCCATCGTTTAGACAAATTAAGCTTTGAAGAGCAAGAGGATTTAGAGGTCAAATTAGGAGCAGATTATCCGAAAGCAATGATCAATATGGCTAAGTGGACTTAGTTTTATCTGGGGCTGCCTCCAGCGGTGACTCTGCCTCCTCCGCTGGCTATCCCACATCACCGCTAGAGCCGGGTCATCCGCTAATATTCCATAGCCTATAGTCTCACACCACATAGTCGTCTGATGTCTTCACTCCTCGTTCAGCCCTCAGACTCCTTGTGCTGTATGACTCTATCCTATTCCATACCACTACTACCCCTCAGCCATATTTATAAGACTACATATGTCTTAGTTTATTTGATTAACCCTTATTGATGCGATGCTTGCACAGCCGCTATTTCTTAGCAAAGGGTAAGCTGCGAGCAAGTCAGGACAAGTGGTGGAAGCATTATATCCATGCGGGTCGGCTGTAGAGTCGTTGCATTGCAATGACTGTACTGAGCGCAGCCATGGATGTAGTAGCGCACGACGCGGTCCCAATAGCAGCGAAGCTGATATCGGGATGGCCCCTACTCATACAGCTACTAGTTATCTCGACTAGCTTTCTCAACTACTTGACTCATGGTTTCAAAATAGATATTGATAAAATCTTGTTCGTTGACTTCAGTAAAAGTTTTGAGGATATACCGAGATTGTGAACCATATTTTTTATTGACCTCTTCATCAAAGTTGGCTAAAATCTTAGATTTATCAAACTCAACTTTATGAAAAAATCCCTTACCTAACACCAAGCCAATCTTGGAATTTTTGCCTTTGAAAAGATCATTGAGGATAGGTACGATCTTTCCATAGAATGCTAGTTTAAGTTCTTGAAAATTTTGCACATTCAATAGGTAAGCATGGCCAATACCCTCGCCAGCACCATAAAGTAGCTTGATGCGCGTGTTTATGATCAAGAGCATCTTAGCTAGATCGATTTGCTGCTCACCGCTGATAATAGTTGGCAACACCATAGGCATAGGCTCTACCTTAATCATATGGAAACGGCTCCGTAGGGCTAAATCTAACTCTGCTAATTCTTGATCATTGATATTCATTGTGCCGATGAGATAAAGATTAGGCGGTAAGCTAAAGTAAGTTTTTGAGTAAGGCATGATGACCGCTTGAGCCTCAGCTGCACCTTCACGCTTTGAACTATTGAGGATACTAAGCACCTCACCAAAAATACTAATCACATCTCCCCTATCCATTTCATCAATAATGAGTACATGACGCTTTGCTTGAAAATTTGCAATGTCCTGCATTTTGTTCAGCTCGAATTCTTTCACTTTTGCGTCATCGACTTCAATAATTTCACCTTCCTCTTTCAGCTCGGCAATAAAACTAGCTTCAAATTGTTTTACGCTATTGAAAATAGACCAAACCGCCATAGGGTTAGTTGAACCAATCAATTCCAAAATTTCTTTTTCCAGATTTGCTGATACAGCTCCACCGTTTCCGAATCTATCATACAATTTTTTGATTTTATGTTTTGATATTGTGTAGGTAGAGAAAGAGTTTTGTGGCCTCACCACTAGGTGGCCAAAACGTGCAATATTATGCAGCAATATCTTTTTTCCTTCAGGGGTGACGAAAGCTTCAAACTTGTCCCCTTTAAGATAGTCCAAAAAGGCGGAATATAATTGATTGAAACTTACTTGAGATTCTTTTTTAGGCATATGCTCCAGAAGACTTTCTACGATGCTACGTTTGGACTCTAATGCAATTTGCTTAAATATACCTTCTTCTACCTCATGGCTTACACCCTTATTATTAGGGGATGTTTTTCGAAAACTTTCTATAAAGTCTTGGTATTTGAAATTCTCGTGAAAGGTGACAAAATGGATATATCCTTCCTCAGCATATTTGTTGTATCGCTCTCTTAAATCTCTCCTATTTTCTTTGGCAATTTCACTTAGTGAACGCTGCTCAATAATGGATAAGGCGTAATTAATCGTTCGATAAGTCTTACCTGTACCCGATGGGCCGTACAAAATAATATTGTGGGGAAATACGGGAACGGAGCTACCCAGCAGTTCTTCTGTTTTATCTTCAGCTAGTTGATTCTCTTGAATAATTTCGAGCAAACATTCATAGTGACGTTCATCATATTCAACGATATTATCTTTAAAGTCTTTATGATAGTATTGTTCAAAATCACATACTTGCTGTCCAAGCTGTTCTCTACTGATTGGCTTATCCTGAAGGTTGTAATTAATGAAAAGCGTAACGAACTGTGACTTCCCATCTTCTCCAGTCAAAATGTCCGATACTACCATGCCCAAGCCAAGACAGCCGATCTCACTTCCCGTCTGCCATATGACTACTTTGTCGTCTTTCTTTATGAGTTCAGATTTACTTCCAACCGGAACTGTAATCACATGTCCTTTGGTAAGAAATTCAGAGATTTTCACCTCATTATCATTATAATTAAACAACCAATAGTTCATATTCAGATTTTAGGTTTGCAGCGCGCTAAATTAGCCTTTGTGAGTCGAAATAGCCCTATATTTAGAATTTATTTATATTAATCAAATATGATTTCGACACTATCGACAGTTATCGCACCTTACGCTACCCCGATTGATACGCTGTTTTTTGCTCTGGTCTTCATCGTCTTGGTGAGCGGTATTCTATCTATATCACTGTTCACAAAGAGGGTACTAGTAAATAATCGAAACAGAGGATTGTTGGGTATGCTATCTGGTTTTATTGCACTTGTTTCCCTATGTGCGGTCATCTTTACATGGATCTACGCCAGTAGTATTCAGCCTATAGTTTTTGATAATGACAAGGTTACTGTTGGTTCAGACGAGTTAGCATATAATAAAATAGAAAAGAATTATATCCGACCACTTATTCAGAAAAGTAGATATTCTGCACAGCTTAACATAGATACCGCTTTGGTATATGTCATAGAAATGAGAGACGGAAAGTCATATTTATTGTCGAATGACAATTATGATCTTCAAGAAGTAAAGTTTACCATGGACAAATTTCTGAAGTAGGACTTTGTATAAGGCATTAGATTACGGGTTTTCCGTTACTACTTAGATTTGAAAATATATGCCTTTAATTATAAAAAGGTATAAGATTTTAGCCTGTCAAATTCTATAATTAGATATTCTAATTTATAATAATGAGTCCACTCCGAAAACTGACGAATTGCATAAAACGGAATATTTTGGATGGGACTGACTGTTGCGCAGCAATATTGGTTCCGCGGTACCGCGGAACCAATATAAGGAAGGAACTGTTGCAGACCTGCAACAGCAAGTAATATCTCTATAAGAATTCTAAACACAATAGCAGTAGCGTGCAATATCTTTCAGCGATGCCTGTGCGACAACTTGTTGGCGTGCCTGTGCGACAACTTGTTGGCGTGCCTGTGCGACAACTCGTTGGCGTGCCTGTGCGACAACTCGTTGGCGTGCCTGTGCGACAACTCGTTGGCGTGCC